>Ga0247611_10003984_pt1 | contig 21062 bp, 20 predicted proteins | sample 177DNAGHGhighgp2_FD_192422 | JGI IMG/M metagenome (GOLD analysis project Ga0247611, IMG submission 192422) | Sheep rumen microbial communities from Palmerston North, Manawatu-Wanganui, New Zealand - 1770 DNA GHGhigh gp2 | ecosystem: Host-associated > Mammals > Digestive system > Stomach > Rumen...
CATTAATCCGTCTATTACCAGTATCAATATCATCAAATAAAGAATCAGAAATCCGTGCATTAGGTGCTCACTATAAAGCTATAGGTTGCACATTTACTTGGATTAATCCTGATACACATTTACCTGAGAGAGTACAAGGTGCTCCAATTGTTAAACAATTTTTCATTTTCTTAGGGAATGTATTTAAAGGTGATTTAGGTACATCTACTGCTGTTACAGCTACTAATGGTTCTACAGCTGTTTCAGAAATTTTTAAAGAAAGAATTGGTGTAACTGTTCAATTAAATATTATTTCTATTATTATTTCAATCCCTCTAGGATTACTTTTTGGTGTAATTGCTGCCTTAAAGAAGAATAAATGGGAAGATCATTTAATTAGTATCATTGTTATGCTATTTATATCAGTTCCATCTTTTGTACTTGCATTATTAATGCAATATTTTATTTCATATAAAGCTGGATTGACTTATACATTAACATATTCTACTCAAGATGCTAGAACTGTTGTATTACCAGTATTAGCATTATCATTTGGTACAATATGTTCATTAACACGTTATGCAAGAGCAGAATTAACTGAAGTATTAACTTCTGATTTTATGCTTCTAGCTAGAGCTAAAGGTTTAACTAGAGGTCAAGCTACTGTAAGACATGCTTTAAGAAACTCAATGGTTCCTGTAATGCCAATTATTATTTGGAATTTCATTAGTATTTTAGCAGGTAGTTATGTTATTGAAACAGTATTCAGTATTCCTGGTATTGGTTCATTAACATTAAATGCTATTAATTCTACTCCACCTGATTATGACGTATATGTTATTATGACATCATTCTATACTATATTAGGATTCGTTGGTGCATTAATCGTTGACTTATCATATGGATTAATTGACCCACGTATTAGAATGGGAGGTAGAAAATAATGGAAAATATTGAAATCTCAAAAGAAGACTTTGAATTTGTTCAATCTGATAAGAAAATTTATGACCAAAAATTCGAAACAAAGAATATTGGTTTCTTTAAGGATGCAATGATTCGTTTTGCTACAAATAAAGCTTCTATCGTTGCCTTTGTTATTATTATTCTAATTGTATTATTCTCAATATTAGCTCCTGCTACTTCACGTTATGAAGCAACTTATACAGATCCATATTTAAAATATGTTTCTCCAGATATGAATGGTTTATTTGGTCTAAATGGTACAAGATCACTAGAGTCTAAAGTAAATTTAGATGGTTTAAATGTATACCAAAGCTATTTCCCTTTAGGAACATATGTTAGCCACAGTGGTGAATCAAAATATGATTTCACTACAGACAAGAGATTCGTTGCTGGTAAAAAGTACTATGTTAAGGAAGCAGATGGTACTTATAGACTTACTGAACAAGGTGTAGACTGGAAAGTACGTAATAAAATTGAAGCCAATACATATTACGAAGATGCTACACAATATACAATAACTTATGATTCATATCATTATAGAGGATCATATGTTATTCTAAGTTTAACAAAAGATGAATATAGCAAGTTATTAAATTATTGCTTAGACAATCATTTATTAGACAACTACACTAAATCTGCTACTAACCCTGATATCTATTTAACAAAAGCTAATTCTTGGTCAAGAAGCGAAAATGAAGTTATCGTTCCATATGCTGAAAAAGATTCAGGTTGGGGTGGAAATGTTGCATATTCTAATTATGAACAATATGATGCACAAGGTGTTAAATTAGAGACTCCTGTTATTAAAGATACAGTCACAACAGAAGAAGCTTTAAAGACTGTTAGTGATGATGTTTATTTCTCAACAGCTTATTATGCATCAAAAGCTGAAACATATACTGTAAGAGTTAATTATTATAACTATTATGTATATTTACATGGATTTAAGCCACATTTTATCTTTGGTACTAATGATTTAGGTCAAGATTTATTCTCAAGACTTGGAAATGGTTTTAGATTCTCATTATTATTAGGTATTATCGTATCTATCATTAATATTTCAGTTGGTATTTTTATCGGTGCTATTGAAGGTTATTATGGTGGTGTTGTAGACTTAATTATTGAACGTATCATTGAATTAATAACAAATGTACCTACAATTGTTATATGTTCGCTTATGGTATTCCATGTTGGTGTTGAAACGTTTGAAAAGAAAGCTAGAATATTAGTATTTGTATTCTTCTTGTCTGGTTGGACTGGTATGGCTGGTACAGTTCGTTCACAATTCTATAGATATAAAGGTCAAGAATATGTATTAGCTGCAAGAACTTTAGGTGCAAAAGATAGAAGAATTATTTTCAGACATATTTTGCCTAATGCTGTAGGTCCACTTGTAACTAGTGGTGTATTATATATTCCATCAGTTATTTTCTCTGAATCAAGTTTATCATATTTAGGTATTATTAACTTTGAAACTGGTAATATTGCATCAGTAGGTTCATTATTAGCAAGTGGTCAAAAATGTATGCTAAATGCTCCATTCGTATTGATATTCCCATCAATATTTGTTGCGGTATTAATGATTTGCTTCAACATATTTGGTAATGGTTTACGTGACGCATTTAACCCATCATTGAGAGGAGCTGAATAAAATGGAAAATAAAGAAAAAGTTGTCCAAGTTAAAGATTTAACTATCTCTTTCAGAACTAACAATGGTACAGTTAAGGCTGTTCGTGATATTAGCTTTGATCTTCACAAAGGTGAAACTCTTGCAATTGTAGGTGAATCTGGTTCAGGTAAATCAGTTACTAGCCGTGCAATTATGGGTATTCTTGCTAATAATAAAATAGTTGAAGATGGTGAAATTCTATTTGAAGGTAAAGATTTATTAAAGACTTCAGAAGAAGATTATGTAAGAATTCGTGGTGCAAAGATTGCCATGATTTTCCAAGACCCAATGTCAAGTTTAAACCCAATTATGCATGTAGGTAAGCAAATAACTGAATCTACAATTTTAAAGGGTAAGGCTGATGTTAAGGAAGCTAAGAAGTATTTATCTATTTTAAGAAAAACTATTAATCAAGGTCTTCTTGATGATGCTGAAGGTAAGGAATTAGTTTCTAAATATATTACTGCTTATACAAGCCAACAAAAGAATTTGTATGAATACAACTATGCTAAATATTATTTAGAAAAGTCTATTGCTGGATTAAAAGCTTTATATGACCTTCTAAATCTTAAAGGTTTAGCTAATACAAATTTCTATACTTCAAGTAATAATTTCTTAACATATTTTGGTGCTTCTTTTAATAGTGATGTTATTCCTTTTGAATCTAAAGCTCATGAGGCTTATAAAGAATTAGTAACTATTACTAAGAAGGCTGATGAAGGAAAAGTTGAAATTGTTGAAATTAAAGATCATGTAAAAGAATTACTTGATACTTGTAATGAAGCAATTGAAGAATTTAACAACAAAGAAGTAAAAGATTATTCTAATTTATTCTATAAGAGTGTATTTGATAAGGAATATACTGGTAGTGCTGAAGAAAAAAATCAAATTCAAGAATTCATTTCTAAAGTTAAGAATGCATTAGATACAGTTGTTAAGAATATAAATGCTAAATATGATGAATTAGCTAATACTATTTTAGATGCTGCTAATGATGTATCTAATTTTGAGGAATTCGATAAAACAACTCAATCAAAGTATAAGAAATTCAATAAGATTTTAAAGACTAATATGAATCCTCTATTAATCTTTGAGGAAACTCCAGATAATCTTTATTTACCTACAGTATTAGGTTATGTTGAATCTTATTTTAATACTATTAAATTAAATGAAAATACATGCAAATTAGCAGACAAGAAATATGCTCAAAAAGTAAAGGCTGCAGCTAAAAATGGTGAACCTACTCCAGTTAAGGAAGAAGTTACATTAAGATCTGCAAAACCAAGTGTAGAAAAAGCTAATGCTGTAACTGAAAACTTAAAAGAGTTTATAACAAGATTATCTAATCATGAATTAGATGATAAGGTTAATTCTACATATATTCTTGATAAGATTAATCAATATGTTATTCAAGGTGTTTCAATTATCACTAAATCTAAGGCTAAAGATAAAGCATTAGAGTTAATGAGAGAAGTTGGTATTCCATTCCCTGAAAAGAGATTTAACCAATATCCATTCCAATTCTCAGGTGGTATGAGACAACGTATTGTAATCGCAATTGCGATTGCTTCTAACCCAAAGGTTCTTATTTGTGATGAACCTACAACAGCTTTAGACGTTACTATTCAAGCTCAAATTCTTGAATTAATTAATAAGTTAAAGGAAGAACGTCAATTATCAATCATCTTTATTACACATGACCTAGGTGTTGTTGCTAATATGGCTGATAGAATTGCCGTAATGTATGCTGGTAAGATTGTAGAATATGGTTTAGCTGACGAAATCTTCTATGAACCTCGTCATCCATATACATGGGCATTATTATCTGCTATGCCAGATATTAATACTAATGAAAAGCTTGATTCAATTCCAGGTACTCCACCTAATATGTTATTCCCTCCAAAGGGAGATGCATTCGCTGCTCGTAATAAATATGCAATGAAGATTGATTTTGAAAAGCAACCTCCATTCTTTAAGGTTAGTGATACTCACTATGCAGCTACTTGGTTATTACACAAGGATGCACCAAAGGTTAATCCACCAAAGATTGTTGTTGAACGTATTAAGAATATGCGTCAAATTGTTGAACAAGACTACGCTAAAAGCGGAGAAACTATTGTTGATTTTAAAAATAATAGTATATTAAATGAAGAGAAATAGGAGGTTAGTTTATGGTTGTTGATAAATTTGAAAATGCTGAAACTATCCTTCGTGTTTCGCATTTAAAACAATACTTCAAATTAGGTGAAGGTAAATTAAAAGCCGTTCATGATGTTACATTTGAAGTTCGTAAAGGTGAAGTTTTTGGTATCGTAGGTGAGTCTGGTTGTGGTAAAACTACTACAGGTAGATCTATTATTAAACTTTATGATATAACTTCAGGTAATGTTCATTTCCAAGGTCACAGAATTGCTGCTGGTACTCGTTGGAATGAAAAGGAAATTAAGTATACTAGAATTCGTGGTAATGCTGAAATTAAGAGACTTCATAAAGAATGTCTTGATCTTTACAACGAATTTGAACATGCTAATTCTGATGATGTAGATGCTTGCAAGGCTGAAAAGCTTCGTTTACGTAATGAATATAATATTAAAATTCAACACGTAAGAGAACATATTAGAGCTGTTGTAGAAGAGCAAACTGCAATTATCAAGAAAGCTAAATTTGATCACAAATATTGTGATAAGATTTATCAAAATGAGCAAATTGCAAAATGTAAAGAAAAATTCTTACCTTTATTAGATGCTGCAAAAGCTAAGGCTGAATCTGGTAAAGAGGAAGATATTAAAGCTTATAAAGAATTAAAATCTCAATATAAGTCTGAATTACGTATTGCAAAACATGATAAGCTTGTAACAAAGATTCAAATGATTTACCAAGACCCAATTGCATGTCTTGACCCACGTATGACTGTAAGAGAAATTATCTCTGAAGGTTTAGTAATTAAGGGTGTTAGAGATCAAGAATACATTACAAAGAGAGTTAATGAGGCTCTTGAAACTGTAGGTCTTGTTCCTGAACATGCATCACGTTATCCACATGAATTCTCAGGTGGACAACGTCAAAGAATTGGTATTGCTCGTGCATTAATTATGGATCCAGAATTAATCATTGCTGATGAACCTATCTCAGCTCTTGACGTTTCTATTAAAGCACAAGTTATTAATCTATTAGATGATTTAAGACATAAGTTAGGTCTTACAATTATTTTCATTGCCCATGACTTATCAGTTGTTAAATATTTCTGTGATAGAATTGCTGTTATGTATTTTGGTAACATGGTAGAATTAACTACTTCAGAAGAATTATTTAAGCATCCATTACACCCATATACAAAGTCATTATTATCTGCAATTCCTTATCCAGATCCACACTATGAGAAACATAGAGTTCGTATTACCTACAATCCTGTAGTTGCACACGATTATTCTGTTCAAAAACCTACATTTAGAGAAGTTATTCCAGGTCATTTTGTATCTTGCAATGATGATGAGGAACAACGTTATTTAAAAGAAATTGAATCTATTGATTCTAAAAAAGATTAATAATATCGAGGTGACTTCATGAAAAAGTGGAAACTTTATACAATAACTTCAGTTATATTCTTAATTTTAACTTTTATATTTTGGATTTTTCAATTTGCAATTAATAAGAGTATAGATGAAAAAGCTGGTCAAGTATTTGATTTATCAAAATATTGGAAATTATTTACAGCGAATGCATTTGAGGTAGCTGGTTTATTCTCAATTGCATCAGGAGTTATGTATTGGACAAGTAGTGAAGGCGCCTTCGATGCTATTTCATATACTACTAAGCAAGTCTTTTCAACATTATTTAGAAAAGTTAAGTATCCATATACTTTTGAAGAATATAAATTAATCAAACACCCTGCAGGTGAAAGGGTTTATATTTGGCATTTAATTATTGTTGGAATTGTATTAGTTGGAATAGGATTAATTTTTTCAAGTATACAATAAGGGGTGAAAGTATGAAGAAGTATAACAATTTAATATTTTCTATAATTTATAGTATTTTATATTTAGTATTATTTTTAACATTATTTATGCCAAACATTGATATTAATTTAAATAAAAAATTTAATGCATTCAATATTGCCGGCTTACCATATAATGATAATGGTACAGTTGTATATTTCTTTGAATTTTCATCTATGAATATGTTTATAATATTATTGATTTTAATTGGATTTATAATTAGTATATTATCAATGTTTAAATATTTTCAAAAATATTATAAACAAATACTAATTATCTTATTATGCATTTCTTTATTTATAACAATATTTACATTGTTTAAAATAAGTTTTACGCATATTGCAGATGCTGATTTTGAGCTTGTAGCAAGAAATAATAATAAATATAAATTGTTATATGGTGCATATGTTACAAGTACAATCTCATTTGTAATTGCTGTATTAAATATTATTCAATATGTAAAACTTAATAATGATAATTATAGATTGCACTAGTCTTTGACTGGTGCTTTCTTTTTATACCAAAGATGGTAATTTTTATTTTAAAATAATTTAATATTTGATATAATATTATCGAAAGGGTGATAATATGGTAACAATTTATACTACTAGTAGTTGTTCATCTTGTAGAAAAGCCATAGCCTGGATGAAAGAACACAATATTCCATTTAAGGAAAAAAACATTTTTACTGAACGACTTACAATTAAGGATCTTAGAAAGATACTTAAAAATACTGAAAATGGTTATGATGATATTATTTCCACTCGTTCAAAAGTGTTTACTGAAAATGATCTTGATCTTGATTCAATGAAGACCAGTGAGCTTGAACAGCTTATCATTGACAATCCAAGCATTTTAAGAAGACCTATCATCATTGATGATAATAAAATTCAAATAGGATATAATGATGACGATATTAGAGTTTTTATTCCTAGAGAATTAAGAAATTTATTTAGTTGTGGTGATTGTAAAGACTGCGAATATGAAAAAGCTTTAGTTACACAACTACATGGTTTAAAAAAGAATAAATAGAATTAATAAAGCTGTATCTTAGGATACAGTTTTTTCGTTAAAAAAGTACTACTTTTAAATAAGTAGTACAGTAAATTTTATTATTTTTTTAAAGAGTTAAAAGCTCTTTTGGATTTAGAAATAGGTGTTTTTTCGGTAATATTATGAAGTTTTAGAAACTCTATGAAATCTTTTTTTCCTTCTTCATAATTTAATGCTTCATATTCTATCTCATAATCAGTAATTCCGTTGTATTCTGATTTATCAAAGAAAATTATTCCATTTTTATAATTAGTTTTAGCTCTTGTAGTTTTTAGTGATGTAACTAAATTGACATAACAATTTTCGTTGATGATATTTGCATCAAATCCATTTTTAAGCATTTTATTAGCTTCTTCATCAGTTAAATAAATACTAGTTTCTTGATTACCTAACTCATTTTTTTCTTTTTTGGTCAATTTATATTGATCTTTTTTTCTTATTCTTAGAACTGTTTTTTTATCCATTAAATCGTAATTTTTTGTATCAAAATAATAATTTGTTTGTACGAATGTTTTATCTAATAAATTAAACTCTTTTAATAAATTATTATATGTTTTTTCATCAATTAAAGTTTTGAATTCAATTTCTAAATGACTAATCATAGTATCCACTCTTTCTAGGCTCATTATCATATATTTATAGATAAAAATCAAGTAATATGGTAAAATTAACATAAGTGGTGATTATTATGAAATACGCAATAATTTCAAAAGAAGATGAAGATTGTAAATTAATAGCTTCTAAAATAAAAAATATTTTAAGTTTTGATTATGATGAGGAAAATCCTGAATTAGTTATTACTGTAGGAGGAGATGGTACTACATTACAAGCAATTCATAAATATGATGATAAATTAGAAAATATTTATTTTATTGCATATAATGCGGGTCATTTAGGATTTTTTTCAAGCTTTAATATAAATGAATTTGATGAATTTATATCTTTCGTTAATAAAAAGAATTTTACTTACGATAATTTGAATTTGATAGAATACTCAATTAATACATTATCTGGTGAAAATGTATGTGGATATGCGCTTAATGAAGTAACTATTTTAAATCCTAGAAGAACTTTAATATTAGATGTTTATATCAATAACATGCATTTTGAACATTATAGAGGTACAGGTATGTGTCTTTCTACACCTACTGGTTCTACAGGATATAATAAATCTTTACATGGTGCAGTTATTAAACCTAGCCTTGAAGTTTATCAAATGACAGAAATAGCAAGTATTAATTCAAATTTATATCATACATTATCTAGCCCTTTAATTTTAGGTAAAGAAGATGTTTGTTGCCTATCTAGTGAATGGAATAATGAAATTTGGATTACTGCTGATTCTAAAAGCTTAAGTTTTAAAGATTTTAAATCAATTAACTTAAAACTATCTAATAAAAAAGCTAGACTTATAAATAGAGGTATTCAATATCTTGAAAGAGTAAAGAAAAATTTCATTTAATACGATGTTAAATATATTGAAAATATTATGTAAAAGTATTAAAATATATTCGGTAAAAATGCAATATATAGGAGGAATTTAACTATGGTTAAAGTTGCAATTAACGGTTTTGGACGTATTGGACGTTTAGCTTTCAGACAAATGTTTGGTGCTGAAGGTTATGATGTTGTAGCAATCAATGACTTAACTAAGCCATCAATGCTTGCTAATTTATTAAAGTATGACACTGCACAAGGTGGATATGCTGGTTTCATCGGTGAAAACAAGCACACTGTTGTAGGTGATGATGAAAAGGGTACAATTACTGTAGATGGTAAGACAATTACTATTTATGCAGAACCAGATGCTAATAACTTACCTTGGGGTAAGCTTGGTGTAGATGTAGTTCTTGAATGTACTGGATTCTATACAAAGAAAGAAAAAGCTATGGCACACATTAATGCAGGTGCTAAGAAGGTTGTTATTTCAGCTCCAGCTGGTAATGATGTAAAGACAATCGTTTACAATGTAAACAATGAAACATTAACTGCTGATGACCAAATCATTTCAGCAGCTTCATGCACAACTAACTGCTTAGCTCCAATGGCAAAGGCTTTAAATGACTTTGCTCCAATTGAGTCAGGTATTATGACTACAATTCACGCTTATACAGGTGACCAAATGATCCTTGATGGACCACACCGTAAGGGTGATTTAAGAAGAGCTCGTGCTGGTGCAGCTAACATTACTCCTGCTTCTTCAGGTGCTGCAAAGGCTATCGGTCTTGTATTACCAGAATTAAATGGTAAGTTAATTGGTGCAGCTCAACGTGTTCCAGTTCCTACTGGTTCAACAACTATTCTTATTGCAGTTGTAAACAGCGATAAGGAAGTTACTGTTGATTCAATCAATGCTGCAATGAAGGCTGCTTCAGATCCAGAAACATTCGGTTACAATGAAGATCCAATCGTTTCTTCAGACGTTATCGGTATGCGTTATGGTTCATTATTCGATGCTACTCAAACAATGGTATTACCATTAGGTAATGGTAGATATCAAGTTCAAGTTGTTTCATGGTATGACAACGAGAATTCATATACTAGCCAAATGGTTAGAACAATTAAGTATTTCGCTGAATTAAAGTAATTTAATTAAAATACTTAATAAGGAGTTTCATTTTAAAGTGAAACTCTTTTTCTTTTAATTTTTCTTGTAATAAAATATAATAGATGTATATAAAAGGTAATTAAATATGAATTGGAATATTTTTATTGAAAATGAATCTAAAAAAGAATATTTTAAAGAATTAATGGAAAATGTTAATAAAGAATATGATAATAATATATGTTTTCCTTTAAAAGAAAATATATACAGAGCATTTGAATTAACAAAATATGAAGATATTAAAGTTGTAATATTAGGTCAAGATCCATATCATGAACCTAATCAAGCTCATGGATTGGCTTTTAGTGTTTTATGTGATAAGCTTCCACCTTCACTTATAAATATTTATAAAGAAATGGAATCTGATTTAAATGTTAAAGTCAATCAAGATGGTAATCTAGATTATTTAGCTAAACAAGGTGTTTTATTATTAAATACAACTTTAACCGTTAGAATACATGAAGCTAATAGCCATGCAAAATTTGGTTGGGAAACATTTACTGATAATGTAATAAAAGAACTAGATAAAAATAACAATCCAATTGTATTTATTTTATGGGGTAGTAATGCTAGAAGTAAAAGAAAATATATTACAAATCCAAATCATTTAATTATAGAAAGTGCTCACCCTTCACCTCTATCAAGTTATAGAGGTTTCTTTGGCAGTAAACCTTTTTCAAGAACTAATAATTTTTTAAAAGAAAAAGGCGTTGAAGAAATTAAGTGGGTAAAATAGGTGTATTATGAAAGTTAAAATTATCGGAGCAGGATTAGCTGGATGTGAAGCTGCATATTATTTAGCAAATCATGGTGTTCTTGTTGATTTATATGAAATGAGACCAATTAAAATGACTCCAGCTCATAAGACAGATAAATTTGGTGAATTAGTTTGTTCAAATTCACTTCGTGCTGATTCAATTGAAAATGCAGTAGGAATAATGAAGCGCGAAATGGAAGAATTTGGTTCATTAATTATGAAAGCTGCAAGAAGTAATAAAGTTGAGGCAGGAGGAGCATTAGCAGTTGATAGAGAAGGCTTTTCTGACTATATTACTAGAGAAATTAAGAACAACAAAAACATTACTATCCATTATGAAGAAATAGAAGAAATTGACCCAAGTGTTCCTACTATTATTGCAACAGGACCTTTAACTGCAAACGAACTTGCAAATAATATTATTAAGATGTTTGATAGTGATAATTTCCATTTCTATGATGCTGCAGCACCTATCGTATATGCAGATTCTTTAGATTATTCAAAAGTTTATTTAAAGAGTAGATATGATAAAGGAGAAGCTAGTTATTATAACTGTCCTATGACTAAAGAGGAATTTGAAAAGTTTTATGAGGCATTAATTACTGCTGAAGGTGTAATTCCTCATGATTTTGAAGATATTCCTGGTACAGTTGAAAAAGATAATAGAAATAATCCAAATGACGAAGTTAAAGTTTTTGAAGGTTGTATGCCTGTTGAAATCATGGCTAAAAGAGGACCGCAAACATTATTATTTGGTCCACTAAAACCCGTAGGATTAAGAAAACCTGATGGAACAACTCCTTATGCAGTTGTACAGCTTAGACAAGATGATGCGGCTAAAACTATGTATAATTTAGTTGGATTCCAAACACACTTAAAATATCCTGAACAAAAAAGAGTGTTTTCTATGATTCCAGGTTTAGAAAATGCTAGATTTGCAAAATATGGAGTAATGCATAGAAACAGTTTTATTAATGCACCTCAAATATTAAATTCTAATGCTACATTCCAAACAAAAAAATATCCAAATATTTTCTTTGCAGGACAATTATCAGGAGTTGAAGGATATGTTGAATCTGCTGCATCAGGATTAGTTGCAGCAATCAACATGTTTAGATATTTAAATCACAAAGAATTATATACATTCCCACGAACAACTGCAATGGGAGCTGAAGCTTATTATATAACTCATGCCTCTAAAGATGGATTTGAACCTATGAATGCTAATTTTGGTATTATGGAAGATCTAAATTTCAAGCATTCTAAGAAAGATAGAAAGAGATTATATGGTGAAAGAGCTTTAGAAGATATAAAGAAAGCGAAGGAATTTATTGAACATGAGTGATGACGAGGTAATTGAAAAGTACCTTGATTATTTACTTGCAGTTAAAAATTATTCTTCAAATACTATCAAAAGTTATAAAGAAGACATTTTAGATTTTAAAAAATTTATAAAAGAAGAAAAGATGGCTCCTGACTTATTACATATAAGAGACAGGGTTGCTCAAAATTTCAAATCCAGTTTAAGATATAAGAAATTAAGCATTACAAGTATTGATAGAAAAATATCTAGTCTTCATTCATTTTATAAATATTTATTAAAAGAAGAACTTGTCAGAGAAAACTTTTTTGATAATGTTGAAGCTATAAAAAAAGAAAAGAGATTGCCACAGGTACTTAAAGAACCAGAATTAAAACATCTATTTGATTCAATCGATGTAAATACTGTATTAGGCTTTAGAAATTATGTTATTTTAGAAGTCTTATATGGATGTGGACTTCGTGTAAGTGAATTATGCAATATGCAAATTAAAGATATTAATTTTGCTGATTCGACTATAAAGATATTTGGTAAAGGTTCTAAAGATAGATTAGTAATAATGTTTGATGATTTAGTTAAAGATTTGAAGCATTATTTAGCTAATGAAAGATTATCATTATTAAGAAAAAGTTCTGATATTGATAATAGAAATGTTTTTTTAAATAAAAATGGTACAAGTCTTACACCAAGAGGTGTTAGAGTTATATTAAATGATATTATAGAAAATGCAGGTGAGACATACCATATTACGCCTCATATGTTAAGACATTCTTTTGCAACATCTATGTTAGATCATGGTGCTGATTTAAGAAGTGTTCAAGAACTTTTAGGACATGAGAGTTTATCAACAACTCAAATATATACTCACGTTTCAGTGGAAAAGATGAAATCAGAGTATATGGCAAGCCATCCTAGGGCTCACAAAAAGAATGAATAGTATTGTAAAAAATATCATTTTATGTTAAACTTTTTTCAGTAAAAATAGAAGGAGTGACTTTATTATGAAGTTAACTAAGATAATTTTATTAGGACTAGGATTTGCATCTATCATTGGTATGACATCATGCAAAAAAAATGAATCAACAGCTGACACTAGTTCATTAGCAACAAATATAGCAAACAAGTGGTTTTCACTAAATAAGGGAGAAAAATCTTTTTCAGAAGTTTATTCAACAAAGATTTATGATGGTGGAGACGAATTAGAAGATAAATCTAAAGGTAATTATTATAGTTTATATGCACCTACAGATATTGAAGCTTCAATTAGATTCACATTAACTCCTGTATCTAAATCTAATTTTGAAAATGAAGGTAGAGCAACAAATAGTGTTGTAAATTATTTACAAACTGTATCATTCTCTTCAACAATTCAAAATACATGTGCAGAAAAGATTAAGAATAAAGAAAGTGATATTAATTCAGCTGTTAAAGGATTTGAATCAGTTGTTCAAACAACTTGGTCAAAGAACTTAAATGATTATGGTGTAACATCTTCAAATTTAGTTGAAGATAAAGATAATTATGTTGCAATTTATTATGTTCCTATGTTCTTCAGACAATATTCATCAGGATCAGCAACTGTTGCAGCATTTATCGCAGTACCAGTAAAGGCTGATTTAGTACAAGCTACATATAAATTTAATGAAGAAGGAAATTCAACATTAGTTTCTGTAGATAACACATTAGCTCAAAGGTATTTAGATAATAACAAATATATAACATATAACTATTCTTCTAGCACTAAAACTATAGCTTAAAATATTGGACATACATTTTAAAAGTGTATGTCTTTTTCATTTTATTTTACAAAATAAAATGACATATAAAAAAAGTTATTTTTACAAAATTGCTTGTAATTATTAGTTTGCTATGATATAATTTACAAGGCATTAAAAACACATGTTTATCGGAGCTCACCGTCATGTACGTCTATATTAATAGATGGGGCGGTGCATATGACAAATAAGCAATGATGATAAACAGAGGAAAAAACAAAATAAAATTATGGAGGAAAAATTTTTATGTCAGTAGTTTCAATGAAACAATTATTAGAAGCTGGTGTTCATTTTGGACATGCAACTCGTAGATGGAACCCTAAGATGGCTAAGTACATCTATACATCAAGAAATGGTATTTATATCATCGACTTACAAAAGACAGCTAACGCTATCGAAGAGGCTTACAAGGCTTTACTTGAAGCAACTAAAGATGGTGGTAAGGTTTTATTCGTAGGTACTAAGAAGCAAGCTCAAGAAGCAGTTAAGGAAGAAGCAGAGAGATCTGGTCAATACTATGTTAACCAACGTTGGCTAGGTGGTACTCTTACTAACTTCAAGACTATTCGTAAGAGAATTAAGAGATTAAATGATTTATATAAGATGGAAGAAGACGGAATTTATGATGCTCTTCCAAAGAAGGAAGTTGCTAAGTTAATCCAAGAGCGTCAAAAACTAGAGAAGAACCTTGGTGGTATTAAAGAAATGAAGGCTATGCCACAAGCAGTATTTGTAGTTGACCCTCGTAAGGAACACAACGCAATCCTTGAAGCAAGAAAGTTAAACATCCCAGTATTTGGTATTGTTGATACTAACTGCGACCCAGAAGATGTTGATTACTGCATCCCAGCTAACGATGATGCTATTAGAGCAGTTAAGTTAATCACTGCTACTATGAACAACGCTGTTATCGAAGCTAACGGTGGTGTTGTTGAAAAGGTTGATGACAGCCAAGATGCTAACCTTAACTTAGGTGAAGAGTTAACAAAAGATACTCAAACTAAGAAAGATGGTACAGCTATTACTGAACGTCGTCCACGTAAGCCATTCAACAAAGACGGTAAGAAGCCAGTAAATAAGAACGGTAATAAGACAAGAGCTCCAAAAGCTGCTAAGCCAGCTGCTGAAGCTTCTGAAACAGAGTCAAAAGAATCAAAGTAGTATTTGGAGGATATTAATATGAAAGCTACACCTCAAATGGTAAAAGAATTACGTGATCGTACACAAGCTGGTATGATGGACTGCAAGAAAGCTTTAGAAGCTAATGATTGCGACATCGAAAAGGCTATTGTTTGGTTACGTGAAAAGGGTATGGCAAAGGCTTTAAAGAAGTCTGGTCGTACTGCTGCTGAAGGTCTTTGCAGCTATGCAATCGATGGTAATACTATGGTTGTATATGAAGTTAACTGTGAAACAGACTTCGCTGCTACAAATGACAAGTTCAAGGCTTTAGTTGAAAAGATTGGTTCAATTCTTGTAAAGTCTAACGCTTCAAATGATGAAGAAGCTTTAAATTTCCAATTCGAAGGTAAGGCTCTTTCTCAAATCATCCTTGAAGATTCTTCAGTTATTGGTGAAAAGGTATCTTTACGTCGTGTTAACAGAATCGTTAAGGAAGATACAGAATCTTTCGGTGCTTACAAGCACATGGGTGGTAGCATCGTTTCAGCTGTTGTATTAGCTAACGCTGATGAAACAGTTGCTAAGGATGTAGCTATGCACATTGCTGCTAGCAACCCATCATATGTTTCTCGTGAAGATATTCCTGCTTCAGTTGTAGAATCAGAAACTCAAATCATTTTAACTGAAACATTAAATGAAAATGCTAAGGCAGATAAGCCAAAGCCAGAAAATATCATTCGTGAGAAGATTCTTCCAGGTCGTGTTGACAAGCATTTCAAAGAGTCTTGTTTATTAGACCAACCATTCGTTAAGAATGATAAGGAAACAGTAAGAGAATTCTTATCTCATACTAAATCAACAGTAAAGACATTCATCAGACTTGCAGTTGGTGAAGGTATTGAAAAAGAAGTAGTTGACTTCGCTGCTGAAGTTGCTGCTCAAGCTGGTTTAAATAAGTAAAAAAATCAAATTGAGAGGCAACTTTTGCCTCTCTTTTTTTACAAAAACAGGTAGAAATTAAAAGGAGATTAATATGTACAAAAGAGTATTATTAAAAATGAGCGGTGAAGCGCTTAAAGGTGACCAACCTGCTGGTATTGATTCAAAAACAGTTTTAGAACTTGCAAGACAAGTTAAGGCTGCGCATGATTTAGGTATCGAAATTGGTATCGTTGTTGGTGGTGGAAACTTCTGGAGAGGTAAAACTGGACAAGAACTAGGAATGGATAGAGCTCAAGCAGACTATATGGGTATGCTTGCAACTATTATGAACAGTTTAGCTATTCAAGATGGTCTTGAATCTGTTGGTGTACCTACTAGAGTTTTAAGTTCATTAAACTTACAACAAGTTGCTGAACCATATATTAGAAGAAGAGCAATCAGACATCTTGAAAAAGGTAGAGTTTGTATCTTTGCTGGTGGTACAGGATCTCCTTACTTCTCAACTGACACAGCTGCTGCATTAAGAGCAACAGAGATAAATGCAGAAGCCTTATTAATGGCTAAAAATGGTACTGAGGGTGTTTATGATAGCGACCCTAGAAAGAATCCAAGTGCTAAATTATTTAAGCATTTATCATTCTCTGAAGTTTTATCAAGAAATCTTCAAGTTATGGATTCTACTGCATGTGCTTTATGCAAAGACAACGATTTAAAAATTGTTGTATTCAATATGAATAAAGACGGTAACATTGTAAAAGCAATGAAGGGTGATGAAATAGGAACCCTTGTTGATAATTTAGATTAATAGAAAGGAAAGATTTTATGTCAGAATTAGCAGACGAGTTATTATTAGAAAATGAAGAAAAAATGACTAACGTCATTACTTCATGCCAACATGAACTAAATACAGTTCGTACTGGTAGAGCTAATCCAGGTGTATTAGATCAAATTTATGTTGACTATTATGGTGCTCCAACACAATTAAAGTCACTTGCTGGTATTACATCACCTGAAGCTAATCAACTTTATATTAAGCCTTTTGATAAGTCTTGTTTAAAGGATATCGTTCAAGCATTAAATGCTTCTAATTTAGGAATTAACCCTCAAAATGACGGTACAGGTATTAGACTTGTATTCCCTCAAATGACAGAGGAACGTCGTAAGGAACTTGTTAAAGAAGTTTCAAAGATGGGTGAAAACTTCAAAGTTCAAGTTAGAAATGTTAGACGTGATTTAAACGATGCAATTAAGAAACTTGAATTACCAGAAGATGAAGAGAACGCATATAAAGATGATGTTCAAAAATTAACTGATAAATATATTGCTGAAGTTGAAAAAGTTGTTGATATTAAGAGTAAAGAATTAATGTCTTTCTAATAATTTCATTAATGAAAGGTGCCAAGGCACCTTTTTTCTTTTAATTAAATTCTAATTATAGTATAATTTAGTTAAGAAATGAGTGATTATAATGAGTCAGCAATTTGATGAAAAAAAGATTATTGAAAAAGGTGTACCTGATCATGTAGCTATAATATTAGATGGTAATGGTAGATGGGCAAAGAAGAGACTTTTACCAAGAACTATGGGACATAGAAAAGGTGCATTTAATATTAGAAATATAGCTAGATATGCTAACAAAATAGGCATTAAATATTTAACAGTATATTGTTTTTCTACTGAGAATTGGAAAAGACCTCAACAAGAAGTTGATTATTTGATGCAACATCCTGTTAGATATTTAAAGCGTTATATGTCTGATATAATAAATGGAAGTATTAAAATTACATTTATTGGAAGAAGAGATAGAATTCCACATCCTTTGATTGATACTTTATTAGAAATAGAAGAAAAGACTAAAAATCATACAGGATTACAATTAACTCTTGCAATTGATTATGGTTCTATGGAAGAAATAACTCATGCTGTTAAAAGTATTTGTAAAGATGTTGTAGATAATAAATTGAGTATTGAAGATATTAATGAAAAATTAATTATGTCTAATTTATATACTCGAAATATGCCACCTGTTGATTTGCTAATTCGTACAAGTGGAGAAATTAGAATATCTAATTTTTTAATGCTACAAATTGCATATGCTGAATTATATTTTACAGATGTATATTGGCCAGATTTTAATGAAAATGAATTGTTGAAAGCAATTGATAATTATCAAAATAGAAATAGAAGATTTGGTGGCCTAAAGGAGAGCAAATAATGAAAAAAAGAACTATAACAGGATTATTGATGATGATCATTTTCATTCCATTATTAATTGAAAATGATTTATTCCCACTATTTCAATTATTAATGGCAGGATTAGCTTTAATAGCTAGTTATGAGCTTATTAGAATGTATGAAAAGAAGAAAAAATTCCCAGGTGTTTCAAAATGGTTGATAATAATTTGTACAATACTTATTTATCTTTCAACTGTAGCACAGTGGGAAGGCGAAAAACTACAACATAATCATTCTATAAGCTATGAAATGCTTAAAGCGTTAAATATTAATATTGGTTTCTTACCAATGATGTTGTTAAGCACACTACTTTTATTTTCAATGCTAGTTATCTATAAAGATTTTGATGGTGCTGATATTGGTAAAGCCTTAACTGTTATAATTTATGCTGGTGTAGGATTTGGTGCACTTACATGTCTTAGAGCTACAGGTTTAAGATTTGTTATTTATATGTTTATTATTACAGTTTTAACAGATGTATTTGCATATGTAGTTGGTTCATTGATTGGTAAGCATAAAATGTGTCCTCATATTTCTCCACATAAAACATGGGAAGGTTCAATTGGTGGTTCATTAGTTGCTACTATTTTTGGTACAATTTATGCTGTATTATATGGAAAAATGTTTGCTCAAGCATTTGGTCCTGTAAGTATAAAAGGAACCTTATTAGAAGAAGCATTTTTCTTTAATGCTGAATTTTTAGCACAAAGAAATCAAGTTGAAATTGTATTTATATTATTCTCTTTAACATTATTTACATCAATTTGTTCACAACTTGGTGATTTGGTTGCATCTAAATTGAAGAGAACTTATGATTTGAAAGATTATGGTAATATATTCCCTGGACATGGTGGAGTATTAGATAGATTTGATAGTGCATTATTTGCTGCAATGTTCTTACTTGTAGTATTTACAATGCTATCAAGTTTAACAAATGTATTATTGTAAGGATTGGTTTTATGACAAAGGTATATTTAGTTGGATCTTGTGGTTCAATTGGTTTACAATCAATTGATGTTTTGTTAAAAAATAAAGATAAATTTGAAATAATCGGTATATCTGTTGGTCATGATTTAGCAAAAGCGAAAACAGTTATTGATGAAGTTAATCCTAAGATTGTTTGCTTCAGACATAAAGAAGATATCGATAGTTTTAAAGATTATAATTTTGAAAAAGTGTATGGCGATGAAGGATTATTAAAAATCGCATCATATACAGAAGGTAATGATGAATTATTTATTAATGCACTTGTTGGAAGTGCAGGCTTAAAACCTACAGTTTATGCCATAAAGGCTAGAAAAAATATCGCTCTAGCAAATAAAGAGACATTAGTTATGGCTGGCGATATTATTAATGACTTAATAAAAGAATATAACGTTAATTTATATCCTATTGATAGCGAACATAGTGCTATATGGCAATGTATTCATAATGAAGAACATGATGAAATACTTAATTTAATTATTACTGCTAGTGGTGGTTCTTTTAGAAATAAAAAGAGAGAAGAATTAGTAGATGTTACTCCTGAAGATGCACTTAAACATCCAAATTGGAGTATGGGTGCTAAAATAACTATTGATAGTGCTACTATGATGAATAAAGGCTTTGAAGTAATGGAAGCTCATCATTTATTTCATATAGATTACGAGCATATAAAAACTATTATGCATAAAGAATCAATAGTTCATTCTTTAGTTGAATTTAAAGATCACTTAATTAAAGCTCAACTTGGAGTTGCTGATATGAGAGGACCTATTGCATATGCAATATTATATCCTCATCATTATGATTTTGGTGGTGAAGCACTAGATCTTACTAAGGTTGCAACACTTAATTTTGAAGAATTATCTTGGAAAAGATTCCCTTGTTTATCTTATGCATATGAAGCAGGTAACAAAGGTGGAGTTTATCCTACAGTATTAAATGCTGCAAATGAAGCTAGTGTACATTTATTTTTACAAAAGAAAATTAAGTTTTTAGATATTGAAAAAATAATTCGTCGTGAATTAGATAAAACATATACTATTGAAGCGAATATTGAAAATATTTTAAAACTAGATAAAGAAATACAAGATAGATTATATAATGAATTTGGAGGTGTAAGATGATTATAGTTAATTTTATAGCCTTCATTTTAGTAATTGGAGTAATCATTTTAGTTCATGAATTAGGTCATTTCATAACTGCTAAAAAAGCAGGTGTAAAATGTAGTGAATTTTCAATTGGAATGGGACCTATTATAAAACAATGGCAAAAAGATGAAACTACTATTTCACTTCGTTGGATACCACTTGGTGGATATGTTCAAATGGTTGATGGAAATGAATCTGATTTATATATTGATTTAGATAAAGAATTAGGTATAAATTTAGATGAATCTGGGAATGTTAAAGAAATCATTCTAGACAATAGAATTAGTGCTGATGTTGTTGGTATATGCAAAAGAAAAGAATTGAAATCAATTCATGGTGAAGATCTTGAACTTGATTTAGAAGTTGATGGTGTTATTAATACATATTCTGTATTAAGCAATGCTTCATATGTATTTTCTAAATCAGAAAGAATGGAATTAGTACCATATGAAAGAAGTTTTGATTCTAAAAAGATTTGGCAACGTTTAATCATTCTATTTGCTGGAGCATTAA
>Ga0247611_10003985_pt1 | contig 21058 bp, 15 predicted proteins | sample 177DNAGHGhighgp2_FD_192422 | JGI IMG/M metagenome (GOLD analysis project Ga0247611, IMG submission 192422) | Sheep rumen microbial communities from Palmerston North, Manawatu-Wanganui, New Zealand - 1770 DNA GHGhigh gp2 | ecosystem: Host-associated > Mammals > Digestive system > Stomach > Rumen...
TCATGTCATGCAATTCGATGACAGGTACCTGCTCCCGTTCAGCCACGGCACGCATAGCCTCCGGATAATTTGCATGCGTCTCCTTGATGTGTAACTTTGCATCATCAAACTGACGTCGTTGTGTAGGGGTAATGAAAACGACATTGCCTTGTTTCGCCCTGACCAGATCAATAAACTTCTTCAGTGCAAAGGCAAAATTGTAATAGGCGCCGGCACCCGGTCCCTTCTCTTTCTGGTCGTTATGACCAAACTCACAGAAGACATAATCGCCAGGCCGCATCATTGTCAGAATCTTTTCCAGTCGGTTCTGGGCAAGGAAAGAAGTTGCCGTCAGCCCACTCTCCGCATGATTAGATATTGCCACCTTATCAGTAAACCACCGCGGAATCATCTGTCCCCATGAAGCCCATGGCTCAAGATTCTGGTCCACCACGGTCGAATTGCCGCATAAGAACAAGGTAACGGCGGTCGTGTCGGGTTCTATCTTTATCTGCTTTACAGCCGGGGCAGCTCCATTAAACTCCAAGGTCAGCCGGTTGTCCCAGTTCAGGTAGTCTTTCTCCCGATCCTTTATTCTCACATTCGTCTTTTCGTTGATATAGGGAGAGCGCTTGCTGACAACAAAAGAACAGGTCTTAAACTCTCCCTTCTTTGTCTTTGCGTCCTCGACAAACAAGCGGCGTGATTCAGCCCTCACCACCGTATGAGCCGCTTTTTTCTTTGCCCCTAACGTAACCGTTACCTTATAGTTTCCATCTGGAACTTTCACGGAGAAATAAAAGGGGGATGTTGACTTTGCCGTCGGCGGTGCAACCACATCATAACCATATCCGACTTCATCGCTATACACAGGCTGGGGAGCTGTCAAGTCATAGCTGAAGACCTGCGCCTGAGAATAAAGCCCCAATCCACAAAAGGCAAAGATAACTGCCAATCTACTATATGAATTCATCTTCATCTTACTCCTTATATTATTTCTTCTTATCCATCTTCTCACCGTTAATCACCAGGTTCTTCACAACCGTGTTCATGACAACTGACTCAGAGAAAGAAGGATTACCATCCTTCACATTGATGTTCTCAAGCGTGAAATCCGTCAACTTGTACTTGTCAGAAGGAACGACATTATAGAAGTTACCGCAATTCATGTTGATATTACGCAAGACAATATTGTTGCATTGAGAGACTGGCATGTCGTCGCGCTTCTCTAAGTTATAGAACTGAGTCCAAGGTCTTACCAGAATGAAATTCTTGCAATTACCCGTGAAGTTCTCTACGGTGACAAACTCATAGTGTTGTGGTGTGTCGGGACGCATCTTCAACCAGAGAACATTATTCGTATTCTCTGCATGGCAATTACGAATGATAATATTCCAGTCGTGAAGCGACTCACTCCCCAATGTCAGACATCCGTGCACCGTACCATAACGACAGTTCTCAACAATGATGTTATAGCACGGTCCGTTGTTGGGATCCTGGTCGGCAAATGTTCCCTTTCCACCCTTCAACACGACAGCATCGTCATTCACATTCATATAACAGCCACGAATGAGCACGTCATGGCAGACATCTATATCTATGGCATCGGTACTCGGCCCCTTCACTCCCTCGGTGGAAGAATAGATGTACAGGTCAAGATAACGGACATGGTCGGAACGATAGACATGATTTGTCCAGAACGGAGAATTGATCAACCTGACATCCTGAACCGTCACGTTCTTACAATTAGAGATATAGGTCAGGCGCGGACGCTGGGCATCTTTATTCGTACACTGGCGATTCCATTCACGGCGAATCCAGAACTCCTTCCAGTAATGATAGCCGTTACCGTCAATGGTACCCTTACCTGTAATCGTGAAACCATCAATACCGTCGGCGTTAACCAAAGCGGTAAAGTACTTACACGTCTGTCCTTCGATTCGAGTCTCGCGAATCTCAAAATCCTCAATACGCTCCGAACCTTTCAGCTTTCCTCCTTCAACCACATGGAGGTGAGTACCTTGCTTGAAAAAAAGGTTGCCGCTAAGGAATGTACCTTGAGGAATCACGATGACGCCCCCGCCTTCTTGCGCGGCCTTGTCTATAACACTCTGCAAAGCACGCGTCTGAATGATGGTGCTATCCGTTTTCACTCCATAATCAGTCACCACATATTTCTTCCCAAGCGTATTCACATCAACCTTCGTTGTGTCACGGAACCACTCGGGAATCGGTGTCCCATCAGGAAAAAGAGGTAACTTTGTCTTCTTTGCATTCATACATAAAGACAAAGAACAAAACACGATAAAAAAAACAATTCGTTTCATAAGTTTATAGTTTGTTATACATTAGCAATTCATCTTCTTTACTTTCCACTGCCTTGCCGTTGCCTTACGGCTTCATAAAGCAATATGGCGGCACTCACCGACACATTCAAGGAATCCAACCGCCCTAACATCGGGATACGTATATGAGCATCTGCCGCATTACGCCATTTATCGGTGAGTCCTGTTGCTTCAGTTCCCATGATAAACGCGGTGGGCTTACACATATCAACATCGTAGTAAAAGCTCGAATCCTGTAACTGGGCTGTCAATATCTGGATACCGTTCTGCTTCAAATAGGAAATACACTCCTCTGAAGTACATGTAACACATGGGACGCTGAAGACAGCACCAATAGACGAACGGATCAGATTGGGATTAAACAAGTCTGTGAGCGGATCGCACACAATAACGGCATCTGTAGCAGAGGCATCAGCACTTCGAAGGATGGCTCCTAAGTTTCCGGGCTTCTCAACACTCTCGACCACCATCAGCAAAGGATTATCACTTAACCTCAAGTCTTCTAAGCTTTTTGTTTTCATTTTGACAACCGCCAGGATTCCTTCCGTTCCTCCACGATAGGCTATTTTGTCATACACAGGAGAGGAAACCATATAAACAGGACAAGACAAGCTGTCTATAAAAGACTGGAAATCTTCAGGAGCATCTCCATTTTCGGTTAAGGACAAACAACAAAACACAGAATCTAACTCATACCCTGCTTCACAACAATGCAGGATTTCCCTTCGTCCTTCAACGACAAACAATCCTTCCTTACGGCGCTCAGACGACTTTTGCTGTAAAAGGACAACTCTTTTGATCTTCTGGTTTTGTAGACTCGAAATATATTCTATTGACATAATCAATTGCAAAGATAATTGTTTTTTATTATAACTCCAAATATAGAAGAAGTCATTCTTTCAAGAATTCAATCATTGCCCGCCATAAGGCAGACGGACAACATCTTTCTTCCAACAGGCAGAAAAAGAAGGAAAAAAGTTCAGATTACACGATAAATCACTAACTTTGCAACCAAAGAACAAATCCCGACAAGCGGGATTGTCTGCTAATCCTCTAACTATATCACACTGGAATGCCGATTATAGAAGTCACATCACTCTCACAGCCCGGCGTCGAAATGTTCAGCACCCTGACAGAAGCCCAGCTTAGGAATCGTCTTGAACCACAAAAGGGAATATTCATAGCCGAGAGTCCGAAAGTTATCAACATTGCATTATACAAGGGCTATAAGCCTATTGCTCTTCTTTGTGAGCGCAAGCACATCGACAATGATGCTGCCCCACTCATCGACAAGGCAGGAGATATCCCCATCTATACCGGGACACGTGATATTCTTTGCAAGCTGACAGGCTATAAACTGACAAGAGGTGTGCTCTGTGCCATGCAACGTCCCCCGCATTTACCTGCAGAAGAGGTTTGCAAAGATGCTAAACGAATCGTTATCATCAAGGGAGTGGTAGACACAACCAATATCGGAGCCATCTTCCGTTCGGCAGCTGCGTTAGGAATAGATGCCGTGCTGATGACCCCTGATTCGTGTGACCCATTGAATCGCAGGGCCATCAGAGTATCTATGGGAACCGTCTTTCTGGTCCCCTGGACATGGATTGACGAGAAATACAATAACCATCTCACCGACTATCTGCACACCCTTGGCTTCCAGACCGCAGCCATGGCACTCAGTGACAATTCCATCTCATTAGACAGTACTGACCTTAAAAAAGAACCACGCTTTGCCATCATCATGGGAACAGAGGGAGACGGTCTTCCACAGACATGTATCGATGATGCCGACTATGTCGTCAGAATACCGATGTCTCATCATGTCGATTCGCTAAATGTGGCAGCTGCAGCAGCCGTTGCTTTTTGGGAACTACGTCAGAAATAAGCAACTTACTGTTCGATATTGAACTATAAAATATCTCAAAAATCACCTTATAAATCAAAAAAAAAGTATATAAATTGTTTTTTCTACAAAATGACTTTGCAAATCAGGGAATTATGTGTAACTTTGCAGAGATTATGCCAAAAGAAATTGAGGTTATTATATGAAAAAGTGGCTTATTTTCCCAATACTTATCTGCGTCATGCTCTTATCCAGCTGTGCGCAAGAATTTAATAAGGTATACAAATCCACAGACTATATATATAAATATGAGTATGCCAAAGAGTGTTATGCAAGAGGCAAATACACTCGCGCCATAACATTGCTGCAAGAGATGGTCACCATGATGAAAGGTTCTGAAAACGGACAGGAGTGTCTCTACATGCTCGCAATGAGTGAGTTTCTGAATAAAGATTTTGAAACGGCAGCCGAATACTTCAAAAAGTATTCATCATCTTATCCTCGTGGAGAGTATGCAGAGTTAGCAAAGTTCTATATCGGTGAAAGCCTTTATATGAGCACTCCAGAACCACGACTTGACCAGACCCCGACCGTTGCTGCCATCTCTGCGTTTCAGGACTTTCTCGATACCTATCCTGACAACGACATGAAAACAACAGCTCAAGACCGTCTCTTTGAACTGCAGAACAAGTTAGTGAAAAAAGAACTGGAGTCTGCCAGGCTTTATTACAATCTTGGCACCTACTTCGGTAACTGCAATGGCGGAGGCGAAAGCAACTATCAGGCATGTATCATTACTGCTCAGAATGCTTTGAAAGACTACCCATACAGTAACTTACGAGAAGAGTTTTCTCTGTTATTGATGAAGAGTAAGTTTGAATTGGCTGAAAACAGCGTCGATGCCAAGCGACTTGAAAGATACCAGGATGCCGAGGATGAATGTTATGGATTCATCAATGAATATCCGGATTCAAAAGACAGGGATACGGCAGAAAAATTCATCAAGAAATGCAAGCATTATACAGACAAGTTACCAACAATTGAATAATAAGCACTAAACATATAAACGTATTTATGGATTATAAAAAATCAAAAGCACCAGTAAACACTGTTACTCGTAACATCATGGATCTTTGCGAGAATACGGGAAACATCTATGAAAGTGTAGCCATTATCTCCAAACGCGCAAACCAGATTTCTGTTGAGATCAAACAGGACCTGACAAAGAAATTGGCAGAGTTTGCTTCCTATAACGACTCATTGGAAGAAGTCTTCGAAAACCGTGAGCAAATAGAAATCTCCCGTTATTACGAGAAGCTTCCGAAGCCGACATTACTTGCCACTCAGGAATTTATAGATGGTAATGTTTATTACCGCGACCCATCGAAGGACAATCTTGAATTTTAAATATGTGGCAGCGTAAACAAACGGTCTTTTTATTGTGTGCATTGGTCTTCACGATACTGTGTCTGTGCCTGCCACTCTTATCTATTGAGCCAAAAGGAATGGGCGTTAGTTCCGTGTTATACAACCTCTTCTTGAAAGACGGTGACGGAAACATGATATACGGGAAAGTGCTCTTGTTCGTGTTTCTGCTAATCACGGTTCCCATTGCCATTGCAGCCATATTACTATTCAAAAACAGGAAAAGGCAGATAATGTTGTGCCAATGGTGCATCATACTCAACTTAGCATGGTACGTGTATCTGGCTTTTTGCTTCATCAATGAGTTTATGGTAGCTGGAACCCCACATCTTAATGTTAGTGTGGCTTTCCCATTCATCTCCATTATATTCTATATCCTTGCCATTCGCGGCATCAGGGCTGATGAAAAGCTTATAAGAGCAGCTGACAGGATTCGGTAATACCAATAAAAGAATCATAAAACAAGATAAGACTGAGGCGAAAAAAGCACCTCAGTCTTTTTTATTGGAAGCGGCAAAAAATATATGATTTGTACATTTTTTGTGTCAGAAATTTGGTTGATTCAAAGAATATGTTTATTTTTGTAGCCGATTTGACAACAAACATCTATATTATTAACAAAAACAAATAGCCTATCGAAACATCATTTACTTAAAACTTAAAAAACTTTAGGAAAATGAGAACTCTAACCGACATGACCGATGAAGAATTGGCAATGTCTTATGTAGAAGGGAATAATCGGGCGTTTGATTTGTTGTTAACACGTAATCAATACAAGCTCTTTTCGTATATTTTATTCGTGGTTCATGACCGCGAAACGGCTGAAGATGTATTCCAAGAGACATTTGTCAAGGTCATTACAAAACTTCATCAGAACAAGTACAAGCCCTGTGGCAAGTTTAATGCCTGGCTTATACGCATTGCCCATAATGTCATCATGGACATGTATCGATTACAGAAAAACGATAAGACTGTTGAACCAACGACCAACAATGACTTGTCAAACCTTGCCGATGGGCAGATGTTTGAATCAAACATAGAAAACGAGTTCGTGAATCAACAGGTGATGAGTGATGTAAGGAAGCTTATGAGCTACCTTCCTGCCCCACAACGTGAAGTCGTCTATATGAGGTACTACCAGCAGATGACATTCAAGGAGATTTCACAGACAACCAACGTAAGCATAAACACAGCATTGGGCCGTATGCGTTATGCTATGATGAATCTGCGGAAAATGGCTAAAGAGCACAAAATGGTATTACAGTTAGTATAAGATTAAGGCTATCCGAGAGCCTTTAGTTCTCGGATAGCCTTATAAGGATCTGAAGCTTTAAAGACATAACTTCCACTAACAAGAACATCAGTTCCAGCCTTTACTAATCTGGGAGCTGTCTGATCGTGTACACCACCATCAACTTCTATCAACGCCTTGCTTCCCGTTTCGTCTATCAATTTGCGAAGACGCATCACCTTTGGAATCGTGTTTTCTATGAATTGCTGACCTCCGAAACCAGGATTAACACTCATCAGGAGTACCATATCGATATCTTTGATTATATCTTCTAAGACACTAACTGGTGTTGACGGATTCAATGTCACCCCTGCCTTCATCCCGGCATCATGGATTTCTTGTACGGTTCGATGTAGATGGACACATGCCTCGTAATGAACATTCATCATCATGGCACCTAACTTGGCCGTTTGTGCTATGTATCTTTCAGGCTTCACAATCATAAAATGAACATCTAAAGGCTTTTTACACGCTTTAGCAACATATTCTAAGACTGGAAATCCAAAAGAAATATTCGGTACAAACACACCATCCATTACATCCAGATGCAACCAATCAGCATCACTCTTGTTGATCATGTCGATGTCGCTCTGCAGATTGAGGAAGTTTGCGGCAAGCAAAGAAGGAGAAACCAATGTTTTCATTCTGTACAGACTACTAATTTAAACAATAACACTCATCCTTTCCATTCATCTTAATCGCTCTATAGGTGTAAGCAATCTGACGGATGATATTCAATGTTTTTTCTGACGGCTTAAATTCTTCTGATGTAAAATAATCCATAGGCGATAATTATTGGTACACTGATATAACGCAACAATCACCTACTTTATTACACAAAAAGAATAAAAAAATCATTTCATTTTTGCCTTTTTTGCAAATTCAAAGAGAGAGACTGGCAAATGACAATAGCCATCGGGATTCTTATCCAGATAATCCTGATGATATTCTTCAGCACAATAGAAATTCTTTAGGGGAAGCAATTCCACAACGATTGGATTTTCAGTTAGTTTCTGCTGTTCGTTGAACACTTCCTCTATTATCGGCAACTGGTCATTAGAAACATAATAGACACCTGTACGATAACGAGTTCCCTCATCATGTCCCTGCCGATTTAAGCTCGTCGGATCAATTGCCTTAAAATACATATTCAACAAGAACTTCAAATCTATGATATTCTCATCGTAAACGACATGTACAGTTTCAGCAAACCCCGTCTTATCGGTATACACTTCCTGATACGTCGGATTCTCTGTCTCACCATTAGCAAATCCGACCTCGGTATCAACAACGCCATTAATCTGCTTAAAAAAATGCTCTGTGCCCCAAAAGCAGCCACCGGCAAAATAAATACTCTTCATATTATAGTCAAAGTTTCTATCTTCGGTGCAAAATTAAGCAAATAAATACGAACACAAAAATTTAGAGAAGAAATCCATAACTTTACGCTCATTTTTATCTTTTTTAAAAAAAACGCCTACATTTTTTGTATATCAATATAATTTGTTTATCTTTGTATCAAAATTATATAATTTTCAAACAATCTAATAATATTAATGTATGTCTGGTAATTTGAAGCAAATTCGAATTGCGTTTGTTATGTTCTGCCTGTCTATGGTAGGAACACTATCAGCGCAGACGATTAAAGGAAATGTTGCAGACAATATCGGCGAGCCAATTATCGGTGCGACTGTTCAAGAACAAGGTGCGACTGGTAATGGTACTGTTACTGATATTGACGGTAATTTCTCTTTGAATCTCAAAGGCAACAGCAAGAAACTTGTGATCTCATACGTAGGTATGAAGAATCAAGTTGTTGATGTTGCAGGAAAGAGTAGTGTAAACGTAGTCCTCGAAGACGAGGCTACTAGTCTGAATGACGTTGTGGTCATTGGTTACGGCTCTGTTCGCAAAAAAGACTTAACAGGTTCTGTTGCAACGGTAAAAGGTCAAGACCTGGCGCAAGTCCCTGTAGCTAATGTTAGCGAGGCTTTGACTGGTAAGATGGCTGGTGTGCAGGTAACAACTACCGACGGTTCACCTGATGCAGAAATTCTTATTCGTGTGCGTGGTGGCGGTTCTATCACTGGTGATAACAGTCCATTGTATGTTGTGGATGGATTCCAGACCTCAACCATCAGCGATATTTCTCCTAACGACATCGAGGACATCACCGTGTTGAAGGATGCTTCATCAACAGCCATCTATGGTGCACAGGGAGCAAACGGTGTAATCTTAATCACCACAAAGAATGCCAAAGGCGGAAAGACCACTATAAACTATAACGGTTTCTTGCAGACCAAGACCGTTTCAAAGCGTCTTAAACCAATGGACACCTTTGACTACGTAATGTCTAACTATGAGTATCGTCTTTTAGGAGGTTCAAGTGAACTGAATTCCTTCTACAAACAGTTTGGTGTTTTCGATGACTTGTATCTCTACAAGAGCATTGAACCGATTGACTGGCAGGAAGACATGTTCGGTCAGAACGTACTCTCCCAGAGCCACAACGTCAGCTTGAACGGTGGTACAGAGAAGACTAAGTTCTCTCTCTCTGGCACTTACGACTACAATGGCGGTCTGATGGTCAATAATGACTTCAGTCGTTATGCATTCATGTTTAAGCTGAATCATGACATCTCAAAGAACCTGGCATTCTCTTTGAAGGCCAGCGTCACCGACCAGATTGCTAATGGACAAGGTACACAGGGTGGAACTTACAAAGTACGTACTGAGCAGGCTATCTATTCAGTGGCTACTAAGGGTCTCTCTGGCTTCATCACCCCAGATTTCTCTCAGATGTCTGACGAAGAAATCGAGGAATACAACCGAAGCAACATGTCACTTTCGGAGCAATCAGAGCAATACTGGCGTCGTCGTAATAACCGTTCATTCAAATTCAATGCAGCACTCGACTGGAAGACTCCTCTTAAAGGTCTGAAGGCTCATCTTGAAGGCGGTTATGACTATGGATTCAATGAGGTTAAGAACTGGTACGGTTCAACAACCACTCAAGCCTCATACGTAGGAGGTCTTCCTTTGGCTGACTGGCAAAAGACCAACACTCGTACGATTCGTGAGATGGCTAATGTCAACTACGACACGAAATTAGCAAAGATCCACCATTTCAATGTAATGATCGGTCAGGAGTATCGTTCTGCCAGAAGTGATTATAATGTTCTTTCCGGAAACAACTTCAGTAAGGCTTACACTCCTGAGTTAGTATTTGCCAACTTCTCTTCTGGTAAGATTAATGAAGCCCAGACACGTAGTTTTGAGAACGCCCAGGACAACACGATTTCTTTCTTCGGCCGTATCAACTACACCCTACTCGACCGCTATCTGCTTACCCTGACGTTCCGTGAGGATGGTAGCTCGAAGTTCGCTCATGGACATCAATGGGGCTTCTTCCCTGCTGCTGCCGCATCATGGCGTATTATTGAAGAGAGTTGGATGAAAGGCGCCCAGAAGTGGTTATCAAACCTGAAGCTTCGTTTGTCATACGGTAAAGTTGGTAACAACAAGATCAGCAACAATACATTCCAACAGCTCTATCAATACCTGTCTGGTTCAAAGGCTTACGGAATCGGCGAAGTTCCCAATACCGGCCTGGCTGTTACCGATGTGCTGGCTAACCCATACATCACATGGGAGAAACGTACAACACGTAACATCGGTCTCGATTTCGGTTTCTTCCGTGAGCGCATTAGCGGTAACCTTGATTTCTATTGGAATAGCACCGACGATCTGCTGATCAGTCATGCTATTGCTGCCCCTGGTTACAAGTCAGTATATGAGAACTCTGCTTCTACCAGCAACAAGGGTGTTGAACTTACCTTGAATGCTGCCATCATTCAGAAGAAGAATTTCAGTCTGAATGCAAACTTCAATATCGGTTTCGACAAGTCGAATGTAAAGAGCCTTGCTGAGGGAATCCAACAGATGACTTTCCCATCTGGATGGGCTAGTACTGATAATAAGAACCAGCAGGACTACATCGTACGTGTAGGCGATCCTATTGGTCTGGTTTATGGATGGAAGACTGCCGGCTACTATACCACAGCAGACTTCGAGAGTTTCGATGAGGGAACCAATACTTATAAATTAAAAGACGGTGTTCCTACAACTGCATTACTTGGCGGACGTATCGGTATCCGTCCGGGAACCATGAAACTGGTCGACCTGAATGGTGACGGTGTTGTTGACACGAACGATATTACCGTGATTGGTGACACGAACGCTGACTTCATGGGAGGTTTCGGCTTTAGTGGTACCGTCTATGATTTCGATTTCAACATGAATTTCACATTCACAGTTGGTAATGACATTTACAATGCTAACAAGATTCAGACCAGTTCTCGTTATCGTGCAGGTACCTATCCTAACATGCGTAACACCATGAACCAGAGTAGTGCCTATTCTTACATGAACCCGGAAACAGGTACATTGCTGAGAACTCTTGATGAACTTGCCTACTGGAATGAAGGTGGAAACGGAAAAGCAGCTAAATCTATATGGAGCCCGTTCTCAACTGGTGATGCCGTTGTTGTACCAACCGACTGGGCAATGGATGATGCTTCATTCCTGCGTCTGCAGAGCGTAACCGTTGGTTATACGCTTCCGAAGCAGCTGACAACAAAGTTTGGAGTTCAGCGTCTGCGTTTCTATGTGACAGGTGCCAACCTGTTCTGCATCACAAGTTATCCTGGCTATGACCCGGAAGTCAGCTCTTATGTTCGTAACAGCAACTATTCTGGTCTTACTCCTGGTATCGACTTCTCATCTTATCCAAAGAGCCGCTCATTCACGTTCGGTGTTAATGTAACATTATAACAATATAATAATGTATAAAGAGATTAAGAATATGAAACTTAAGAATAAATATATAGCATTAGCAGCTGTAGGGGCATTGACGTTAGCATCGTGCAATGATACACTCGATGTTTCGTCACCATCACAGATGGACCAGTCAATGGCTTATTCCTCAACAGAGTTTGCAACAAACGCCATTAATGGTGTATATGTATTATTCTGCGAAGACCCCTATACATCCCGTATGTGTGGTGTATGGATGCAGAACACCGATGTTGAGGCAGAAGTTCCTCAAGCTGGTGTCCCTGCCAGCGACCGCCGTGCCGTTTGGTCTTTGCAGGGTCCTGCCATCACAGGATTCAACGATGTCTATAATGCATGGAACAACAACCTGCAAGCAATAGAACGTGCCAATCAGGTTCGCGCCGGTATTGACAACAGCTCTATTGGCAAGCAGGATGAAATGCAACAGATTAAAGGTGAAGCTACCTGTCTGAAAGCTTTCCGCTACTATCTTATGTGTGGTCTTTGGGGAGATGTTCCCTATTATGACGAGGCAGCCAAGTGGGGTGATGTCATTGACAAACCTCGCACAGACAAGAATGTCATCTATAGCCGTTGCCTTCAGCAGCTGGTGGACATCGAGCCAAACATGAAATGGAGCGATGTCAACACGGGCGGTATTGAACGCATGAGCCGTGACTTTGCCATTGGTCTTATTGCCCGCCTTGCTCTGTTCCGTGCCGGTTACGGACTTACCGTTGACGGTACGATGAAACGTGCAGACGACTATCTGGATGTTACAGCCGACTCATTGACTGTTACATACAAGAATCTTAGCGGTGCAACGGTAACTGCCAGCTCACATAACGACTATGTACAGATGGCAAAAGATTACTGCCAGAAGATTATCCAACTGAAGCCACGTGAACTGAACCCCGACTTCTATACAGCTTTCCAAAACGAGATGAACTACACTGTTGTAAACAACTCTGAGGTGCTTGCTGAAGTTGCATTCGTACAAAACTACGGTGGTGACGTGGGTTGGAGTATCGGTGTTACTAACTCTGGTTGCTCCAATGGTAATACAACTATTCAGGTCGGTCTGACTCCTTCCTATTACATGTCATTTGCTGATGGTGACTACCGTCGTGAGATTACCTGTGCTAACTATGATCATAATGCTGACACCGTTAGAGCTGTCGCAGCCACATCAATTAAGGTTGGTAAATGGGACCGCTCTCTCGCTGCAAAGGATTTAGGAAAAGACTCTTCTAAAGGAACTGGTATCAATTTCCCATTGATGCGCTGGTCTGATATTCTGTTGATGCTCGCTGAGGCAGAAAATGAACTGAACGGTCCTACTGCAATAGCTAAAGATGCCCTTATGAAAGTACGTGCACGTGCTTTTGCCGGTGCAGACAACTATGCTGAGCAAGTAACAAACTACGTTAACAATCTGGGATCAAAAGAAGCCTTCTTCAATGCCATTGTTAATGAGCGTGCATGGGAGTTTGGCGGTGAAGGTCTCCGTAAGTTTGACCTTGTTCGCTGGAATCTGTATGCTCAGAAGATTGAACAAGCCATGCGTACTATGCTCTGCTGGGGTATCAACAACTACTATGCTGACATCGAGAAGGATGATGCTGCTCTGGCTTCGATTCTGAAGGAGTATCCTGAAGTACGCAACTATGCAAATTGGGCAAACAAGCTGTGGTACATGAAGACAGGAAAGAATAATACAAGAACTGATATTAAGTGGTATAACACTAAGTATCAGGCTGATTTAGATGATGCTGCATTGACCGGTGACGGATGGAGTTCGGTAAACTGGGGTTCTCAGTTAATCAAACGTACTCGTACCTATTCTTATAAAGGTACTGATTATGGAACAACTGGAACGAAGAAAGAAGACAAAGATGCTGGAACGGTAACCTATGAACTGGGTACTGCTCCAAACAACATTACGTTTACTATTACAAAGGGAGATCCGTCAGGTGTTACACGTACTGATAAGTATCAGGCAAGTGACTACGCCACACGTCTTTATCGTGGCTACTCCAATGGTGCACTGAAAGGCAATGGCATTGTTCCTTACATTCTGCCTATTGGTATCACGACCCTTAATGCCAGCTCAGTGCTGAACAACGATGGTTACTGCTTCAATTCCACACAAATGGGAGAAGGAATTAATGTTGATGTTGCTACTATTATCACAGAGAACTGGTAATCAATAACCCATTAAAGATAAAAAAACATGAAAAAGATAATTAAATCATTTTTGCTGCTATCGGCAATTACAATGGGCTTAGGAACATTCGTCAGTTGTGAAGACGATGACCTGCCCAAAGCCGATGCTCTCTTCCGCCCCATTATCAATGAGGATGATAATATTGAGCATGGACTTGATGCCAATAACTCTCCGTATATGACTATCAGATGGGACAAGTACACAAGTGCTGACCAATATATTGTTAAGATTGAAGCAAACGATGGTAGCGATACCCGTGAGATCACAACTGACACAACAATCTGCCGCTTCGATAATTTACAGTATGATAAGGAGTATAATATCAGCATCAGTTCATCAAGTTCCAAGACGGGACTTAGTTCAAAGGCATTCACAATGACGACAACGACTTTGGACTTCCCTACATCTCTGATTACTCCATCTACAACCGACATCATTGACATCCAAGCTCGCATCAAATGGGCAAAAGGTGTTAGATACGATAAGCTTCGTATTATTAAAGATGATGACAACGAGGTGATTGGTGAAGTTGACGTAACAGATGCAGACAATGAAGCTGCCGAAAAAATCATTGGCAATCTTGCGCCAAGAACAACCTATCGGGTTGAGGCTTATCTCAATGATGCTTATCAAGGTAAGAAGCGCATTACGACTGTGGCTTCTGAGAGCTACAACGGCGAGGTTGTTGACCTCCGCGCACTAAATGAGAAAGAGAGTCTGAAGTGGATCAATACCAACAATATCGACTCTGTTGTTACTCTGTATCCCGACAAAGACATCAACATCATCTTGCAAGGCGGTATGAACTATCGTCTGGAAACAGTGAAGCTGCCCACAACCAAAGGAACTATCAAGTTCGTTACTGGCTTGACCTTGAAGGGTAACGCCATCTGGAATGTAACCGGCAACTTCGATCTTGCCAATGGTGTTAATCTGGGAGGTATCTCTTTCGAGAAAGTAACATTCACCGATGATGAGAGCAAACCTAAGACTGACGGCAACTACGGTGGCACTTACCTCTTCAACCCACAGAGCGATGCCACAATCGGTACCATCTCACTCAAGAGTTGTGAAGTGCGCTACAAGCGCGGTGTCTTACGTATCCGCTCAACAAATGCTGTAGAGAATTTCATCGCCGATGACTGTATCTTTGAATACATTGGTGGCTACGGAATCACCAACGTCGATAATAACCGTGCTTGCATCAAGAACATCAAGGTTACCAATTCAACCTTTGCTAACTGCGTTCGTCTGTTCGTGAACACAAAGAGCAAGGACATTCCATGTGGTACTGCCATTATCGAGAATTGTACCTTCGCCTACTTTGCCGGAGCAAGCAGAGCCCTCATTGAACTGCAGGAGAGTGAGTGGAAAGGTGGCATCACTATTAAGAACTGCATCTACGGTTCTTGTGGTGAAGTTCACACCAAACCTCAGGAAGGCATTAAGGGATGGAGTGGTACGGTTGTTCCTACTACAGACAATGTGTTCTTTACCAGCGACTTAATCTGGGCACAAAAGGATGACGGAACTCCCAACAACCCATTAAGTGGTACTACTCTGTCAACAGACACTAAGGGTACGTTCAAGAATCCTAACCCAGAAGGCGATCTGATGCCAGGTGACTATACTCTCATCAACTCCGATGCCATCAAGGCAAAGGTAGGTGATCCACGTTGGTTACCTTAATAATATATGGTATTAAATTGTGGGGCGACAATTTGTCGTCCCACAATTTTTGTTTTTCCAATGTTTTGTCAAGTGGAAACATGATAACACATAAACTATTTAAAACCAATTATAGTTCTATGAGACTTAAACCCATAATAGTTAGTATTACTCTTTTAATTTCAGCATTTGTCTTCGCACAGGAAAAAACGCCAGCCTTTCCCGGAGCTGAAGGTTTCGGACGTTATGTAAGTGGTGGACGTGGAGGAAAAGTGTTTCATGTAACCAATTTGAATGACTCTGGCAACGGTTCATTGCGCTGGGCTTTATCTCAAAATGGTGCCAAGACAATAGTCTTTGATGTGTCAGGAACGATTCACCTTTCTTCTTCTTTAAGTATCGGTAGCAATACGACCATTGCTGGACAGACAGCCCCTGGTGATGGTATATGTATAGCGGACTACCCTTGCAGCATTAACGGAAACAATGTGATTGTCAGATATATGCGATTCCGCTTAGGCAATAAGAACGTAAAGGTAAATGGCGCTGACGGATGGGACGGATTCGGTGGCTTCGACCAGAAAGACTGGATGATTGACCATTGTTCTGTCAGCTGGAGCATTGACGAATGTCTCTCCGTTTTAGGAAACAAGAATACAACTGTACAATGGTGTTTAGTAGCGCAAAGCCTTGTCAATGCAGGTCACTCCAAAGGAGCGCATGGATATGGAGGCAACTGGGGAGGAAGCGGTGCATCATTCCATCACAACCTGCTCGTTCACCATGGGAGCCGGACACCAAGGTTAGGTCCGCGTCCTACAACACAGCTCGACGAACGAATGGACATGCGTAACAATGTAATTTACAACTACGGAGGCAACGGCTGTTATGGTGGAGAAGGAATGCACGTTAATATAGTAAACAACTATTATAAACCTGGTCCCGCAACATTAGCAAGAAAAGAGAATTACCAAAAACGCATAGCTGGGCTAGGCATACGAACCCAGTCGTATGTCGAATCATATCCGGCGTACGCTCCCGCCTTACATCTTTGGGGAAAGTATTATGTCAATGGCAATGTCAATTCAAAATGGAGTGACGTGACTAATGATAACTGGACATTTGGTATCTATAATCAAATTACAGCATCTGACAACGACGGATTATACAATGAGACCGTGAAGGATAGTATAAAGCTTAATCAACCAATCCAATTTATTTATACGACAACACATTCAGCCGAAAAAGCATACGAGAAAGTGTTAGCCTATGCAGGGGCATGTCTACACAGAGACTCTTTTGATGAGTTGATGGTTGCAGACACTCGAAATGGCGTCGCTACATATACCGGCACAGGCCTGGCTAAAGGAATGGTTAATTCTCAAGAAGACAACAAACCAGCCAATGCTGATAGTGACTGGGACGCATGGCCTGTCTTAAATAGTACAACGGCATTAAAAGATACTGATGGAGACGGTATGCCTGATGATTGGGAAAATGCAAATGGGCTGAACCCGAATGATTCTTCCGATGGTAACATAACCGATTCCGACGGTTATACCAACCTTGAGAAATACATGAATGGCATCGTCTCTGAAATAACTACTAACGGTAACAAGGATGGCGAAGTGCTGGGGGAAATAGAGAAAGTAGAGAAACCAGAAGATACAAATGAGCCAGGAATGATAACAACTGGAAGTGGAACTGTAGTATGGCCTTTCGGAGAAGGAACAGAGGGACAGACTGCCGAGTATTCAGGGAATATCAGTCCCATGATCTCTAACAATAGCGTTACCTTAGGCAAGAATCTCATATATAAAGAAAGGAGAACTCTTAATAACATCCGCTTCACCTCTATCCAGCCATTAATCGATAATGAAGCCTCATCCAATGATGACAATGCCATTTCTTTTAACATTAACATGGGCGAAGGTTATTTCTTCCGTCCGAAGAACATTTCTTTTTTAGCTGCCCGCATTGGTACCGATGGCGGACTCCTTGATGTCTTCTGGAAGAATGACAAAGGAAAATGGCTTATCGAAGAAGCTATTAAACCTGAGCGTAATAACAATTACACGACCTTCAGCAAAGATATTAACAACATATCATCATCTGAAGGGACGAACAGCCTTGCTTTTAACATCTATAAATTGGGAAGCACTAAGCAGATAGCCATTGCCAATGTTTCTATTTCGGGTGAAGTGAAGAAAGTTGACAATGGTATCAGTTCCGTATCAGATTGTAATATCTCAAGTAAGTATTACTCTATACAGGGAATGAAACTATCTAACTTGCAGAAGGGGATTAACATTCAAGTGTTAACCAATAGCAATGGAACAAAAGAAACACGTAAAATCATATATTAAAATGAAGTATAATAACAGCATCAAATCATTGGTACTCAGCATTCTGTTTGCTACGTTACCTTCAGGTTTCATCTCTGCTCAGATTCTTCCTTACCAGAACCCGGCCCTTTCTGCTGAAGAACGTGCAGAAGATCTCTGCTCTCGTCTTGAATTAAGTGAGAAGATACAACTGATGATGGATCGTTCGCCATCTATCGAAAGGTTAGGTATTCCACAATTTGAATGGTGGAACGAAGCTCTTCATGGTGTCGGACGAAACGGTTTTGCTACGGTATTTCCTATTACAATGAACATGGCCGCATCATTCGATGACGCATTAGTATATAAGGTGTTCAGTGCTGTAAGTGATGAAGCTCGTGCAAAAAACACAGAGGCAAGACTATCAAATGAAATGAAACGCTATCGCGGCCTTTCGTTTTGGACACCCAACATCAACATCTTCCGTGACCCAAGATGGGGACGCGGTCAGGAGACATACGGTGAAGACCCCTACCTCACCACAAAAATGGGATTAGCCGTTACACGTGGCTTACAAGGATACAGTTACGACGGGAAAAAGCCGGCTTCAAAATATGCTAAGCTCTTCGCATGTGCCAAACACTATGCTGTACATAGCGGTCCTGAGTGGAACCGTCATAGCTTTAATATTGAGAATCTACCCGAACGGGATTTATGGGAAACATATTTGCCCGCTTTTAAGGCATTAGTACAAGAAGGTGATGTCAAGGAGGTCATGTGTGCTTATCAACGAATTGATGGGGAACCATGCTGTGCACAGACACGTTATCTTCACCAGATTCTTAGAGACGAATGGGGATTTAAAGGCATTGTCACCAGTGACTGTGGGGCTATCCGCGATTTCTGGTCACCAGGGAATCATGGATTCTCACCCGATCGTGCAGATGCGTCTGCAAAAGCTGTGATCGCCGGAACCGACGTGGAATGCGGAAGTGAATATAAATCTTTACCAGAGGCTGTCAAGGCCGGACTTATTAGTGAGGAACAAATCAATGTCAGCCTGAAACGCTTGTTGAAGGCCCGCTTTGAATTAGGCGACTTCGATTCCGATGAACTGGTAGAATGGACAAAAATCCCCATGAGCGTTGTTGCCAACAAGGAACATAAACAACTGGCACTTGAGATAGCACGTGAAGGAATGACACTTTTACAGAACAATAATCACATCCTACCGCTCAAGCCTGACCAGAAGATTGTTGTGATGGGACCTAACGCTAACGACTCTACCATGCAATGGGGAAATTATACAGGTACTCCCACCTCCACTATCACCATTCTGCAAGGTATACAAAACAAGAGTAAGAACGTGCAGTACATTCAAGGGTGCGGTCTTACTCGCAACGAAGTGTTTGAGAGTCTGTTTAATGACTTGCAGACTCCAGACGGTGAAAAGGGTGTGAAGGCAACATACTGGAACAATGAGAATTTCGAAGACACTCCTGTTGCAACGGTTGTTAACACGTCAAGAATACGACTGGATAATGGTGGAAACACAGCATTCACATCAGGTGTGAACTTAGAGCATTTTTCAGCAAGATACGAAACAATTCTCTGTCCTAAAGAGGATGCTGAAATCATTTTGAATCTTGCCGGAGAAGATTACCTGGATATCATCTTCGACGGAGACACTTTATTCAGCAAGTGGAATGGGCATGGTGTAGTCTATAAGACATTTGCCAAAAAGGTGGAAGCAGGCAAGCAATATAAGATTCAGATGGACTATATTCAGCAAATTGGTCTGGCGTTGTTCGGATTTGATGTTACTAAAAAAGTAAACACCACATTTGAACAAATCATCGAACAAGCTGACGATGCTGATGTTGTCGTTTTTGTCGGAGGCATTTCACCGAGGCTTGAAGGAGAAGAAATGAAGGTCAATGAGGAAGGCTTCAAAGGCGGAGACCGGATAAGTATTGAACTGCCAGCAGTACAACGTGAAATGATAGCACGACTGAAGCAAGCAGGAAAGAAAGTCGTCTTCGTAAATTGTTCAGGAGGTGCTATGGGACTGGTAAGTGAAAGCCAACATGCAGACGCTATCCTACAGGCATGGTATTGTGGTGAACAAGGTGGACAAGCTGTTGCAGATGTGCTTTTCGGCGACTATAATCCAAGTGGAAAACTACCTGTTACCTTCTATAAGAATGCTCAGCAGTTACCAGATTTCGAGGACTATCGGATGGCAGGACGAACTTACAGGTATTTCAAGGGAGATGCTCTTTTCCCGTTTGGATTTGGACTGAGCTATACTACGTTTGAAATTGGAATGCCAATTTTCTTGAAGAACAAGTTACTTGTTAAAGTGAAGAACACCGGACAGAACGATGGAAGCGAAGTTGTACAGGTTTATGTCAGAAATCCACGTGACATAAATGGTCCGTTGAAAACTCTACGATGTTACAAACGTATTCATTTGAAAGCGGGTGAACAGACGACATTATCTATAGATGTACCAAACAACAGCTTTGAGTTGTGGGATTCACGGAGCAACACCATGCGAGTTGTACCAGGAAAGTATGAGTTGATGGTGGGTAACTCCAGCAGAGATGCTGACTTGAAGAAAATCACTGTTAGGATCAAATAGAAGAATACAGAGACAAGAACATCAAAAAAGAGGGCACTCGCAAGAATGTCCTCTTTATTATTAATAGATTTTCCCCATTGCAAACATACTCTTTGCGATTCTTAAACGTACTCTTTACAACCCGCAAATGTGCTCTTTACAGCACTCAAATGTACTCTTTACAACTCGCAATCCAATACTTTAACGATGCTAAACGATTTGATTGATCCCCCCGATATGTAGAGAACAGGTAGAATATTAGTAGAGGATTACAAGATTTCTACAGACAATCTGTAATGCTACAATGTCTTTTGCCTATTGAAACAAAAATCCGCAACGCCTTTAAACGGGCGTTGCGGATAGGACGACCTGACTTCGTCATTGCATACCCCAAAATTCTTCGTCGAATAACTTTTCGATGGGCTTATGCCTTTTCATGGGCATGGTCTTGACGTAGTGGGCCTTGTTCTCTGGCATGTAGATGCTGATGGTAG
>Ga0247611_10003986_pt1 | contig 21054 bp, 15 predicted proteins | sample 177DNAGHGhighgp2_FD_192422 | JGI IMG/M metagenome (GOLD analysis project Ga0247611, IMG submission 192422) | Sheep rumen microbial communities from Palmerston North, Manawatu-Wanganui, New Zealand - 1770 DNA GHGhigh gp2 | ecosystem: Host-associated > Mammals > Digestive system > Stomach > Rumen...
ACGTCGCAAGCCGAAAAGACCAGCGTCGTCAACAAAACAACGAATATATCCTTACCTCGTATCATAAATAGAATGTCAGACCTAAATTAACGCTCAGAAAATTGAACTTAAAATTAGCACCGGCTGTACGGCTCTTACCAGTTTCCACCTGATTGGTTTTTTGATCTACCCAACGATACTTCAAGCCCATAATACCGATACTGGCCTCAACAGCCAAGAAGTCTGTTGCAAAGACAGCCATACCCGGACAAACATTGAGTTGCAGTGTATTTGTCTTCGTGAAACTGCCATCATAAGTAACACCACTTCCAGTACTATTTTTACTAGTAGTATGGGCATACCCCGCACGAATCTCTACGAATGCTCCATAGGTATTGCTCTTACTTAGGCTCAGATAAGGACGTACAAAAAAGTCGAATGTATGCGTGTGACCAAGATAATAGATATCTTCAAGACTAATGTTAAAGTCATCACCCAAATTCAAATCAAATTTTCCTAAGAAGAAATAGTTGCGCGTATAATTGTAACGAGCACCAATCGCCAGATTCTTGGCTACGAAATATCCAAAATATGGACTGGCACTGAACGTATGACCCTCAATGTCAACGTTCTTCAACACTGTAAGATTATAGTTGTCAGTATCCCATTCCGAGAAATTGATAGTACCACCAACCATCCATTGTCCTTTGGGAACAAAGGTTGACTTCATCATTTCACGAGGTACACGCTCAATCTTACGCTTCGACTGCGAGCGGTCCCAGATTTGCTCTGCACGAGTTCGGTGAGATTCATCAATTTCAGGAGTAACGTTCTGTGCCTTGCCTAAGTTCTGTTCATTTAGAACACGAAGCATTGTTGCACGCACTGCCGCAGCTATGGCCGATGTATCTGGGGCCTGATTTACATATACTGTATCACGAACAAAAATGGAATCGTGAACATACCTAACTCGGGTTACTTCTTGCGCGCCAACTGCTGCCGACACGAATGTCAGCAGCAGGGAAACAAGAAATCTCAAATGTATCTTACTCATTTAATGTATTATAGGTTCTGTACCATATTCAAATTCAAAGTCGTCGAGCAATAGCACACTAGAATCGGAACCATAGAAGTAATCACCATACTTACTTGCAGAGCAAACAATAAGCACATGGGTTGGTTTACGTGTTGAACTATAGTAAGTCAAAGGTATGTTAAACTGCTTCCAGGCAGAATCCTCGCTATCTTGTGTCAACTGACCATATGCGATTACGCGTGGGTCACTACCATCCCACTTCGGGAATGTATTTTCGATATCAGCGCTGTTAACTTGAAGAGCTTCGGAAAGAAGAGCACAGTATATCTGACACTGATCGTTGGCACCCTTTGCCGGAGCTCCAGAAGGTTGGGTTCCACGATTAATGCTTCCAGGTGTATACTTCATCCAGCCCTTAAGAGCCGTAGGACGTGCTGTAAAGGGTTGACCCCAGTTAAGTTTAGCACCCTTTGTACCAACCAATTCGCCAAAGCTACCGGTATAAAGACTGGCTGCAGCAAACTTAATGATTACATAGGTTGAACCCAAATGTGCAGCATAAGTACCGCTATGACAATCGGTTGTTCTAGTTGTTACGTTATAATTCTCACCCATACTGGTAGAACCCGGGTTCGAAGAATCCCAAAAGTGGGTTCCGTTCTGAGCATTTGGATACCATGTATTACCGTCCTTCCACCAATTCTCAAATCCACCATTGGTAACAGCTGTCATTGGATCTGTGGTAAACTTCACTTCATTACTGTTCACCTCTATATCGCCCTTCTTATAATTGAGACGATACTGATATGCCGTAGATGGAGACAAGTTTGTCAGTTTATAACTGAAGTTATCACCGTTCTTTGTCAGCAGGCTGTTATCGATGGTTGTCCAGTTAGCATCCGACTGAAGTTTCCACTGCATTGACACACATGTAGGATCAAAGTCGCTGGTCTTAGCTGTAACCATACCTGCAAGCTGAGCAAAATTACCCCATGCATTGGCATTATTGGCCTGCAAAGCTGTAGAACTCTTACGAGGAACTTCCACATTGTAGGTGTAGGTGTTTGTAGCATCGTCAACAAAGACTGTGACACCACCCATCTTACCACCTTCTGCCACCTTGTAGTTGATGATGAAATGGTCACGTGGATTCACATCTTCGATTGTATTTTCCTGATAGAACTTGCCACCATTATTGTTCTCTACAGAAACCATGAGGTTCAGGGGAGCTGCAGGGAAGTAGGCAGAACCAACTGTGGAACCCATAATAAAGTTACGCAGAGCAACACCATCAAGACTGCTGGTTACAACCACTTGGGCCTTCTTAAAGTTATCGCGGAAACTCTGATCCCAGTTCACAGTTACCTTGACATTTGCCTGAGTACATGTAAGACTAGCTGTTTTAAGGACTTTAGCTGTGATATTTACAGTTGTCATACCTGCATAATAGGGAGCACCCATTGCTGAGTCGCTACCATCCCATCCAGCTGAATGAGCAACAATTGTATATGTGCCAGGAACAAGAACGATGTTCTGTTTGAAATTAGCATCGTTTGCAACATCCTCGGTTTCAAGAACTACTACACCGGCTGAATTGCGAATCTCGACATGCATTTTCTTTGCATCGTAATCATCCGGTTTACTTGTAACACGTGTGTGCGTAGACACGAGCGTGTTCATCTCCAATTTCAGATATCCCACCTCTTCGGCATTCTCCTTATCGGCTGCACATGACGCAAACACAAATGCTGCGCAGAGGAGAGACAGTATTGAATATATCTTTTTCATTTTAGTATGCTTTTTATCGTGGGTTATTCTACAGTTAATGTCAGACTACCATTCTTCTTATTGCCTTCCATATCTTCTACAACCATATTGAAGGTGTGGTCACCACTGAGGAAACCAAGCAGGCCGAAGAAATTACCAATGGGGAAGGTGTATTCCGTATCACCCTGTGCAGGAACACTGAGTGGCTGGTTAAGGTCATTGAAGAGCTGAACCACGTTCTGGTTACCGACTATTTCAGCACCACTCAAGAAATCAACACTATAGCCTGCGCTCAAATCTTGGAGAGAGCTTACCATTTCATCGCTGGTGCTGACAATGTTCACCTTAATGCTCTTTATACCCTTTTCACATGCAATATAAGTATCACCAAGAGACTTGTCAGTGGCTGCACTTACTGTCATATTAGAGGGTAAGTTCAATGTAATGGGAACATCACTGCCAGGTCCAGGTATAGGTTCTTGATTCTCTTCCTCCTGGAATCCTGCATCAGTTACATCCAGACTGGCTGTACCCTCACTCTCCTCAAAGGTTACCGTAGCTGAAATTGAAATACCAGTTACCTTACCTTCTGTCGATTCTACAGGAGTGAAATCAATTACAATAGCATCACCTCCACTAAAGTTTGTATTGTCGTTATCGTAGCTTTCTGTTGCCTGACTCTTGGTAATTGTATTGCGGGCAGAAACTGTTGCGCCTTCGTTAGTAGTAGCACGGAAATTTACAACCAATTCCTCAACATTATTTGTAAAATAATAATATATGGCATCAGGAGTTTCTCCGTCTTCATTCGTAAAGGAAATAACTGCATCGCTACCATCATCAATTGTTATGGTCCACGATGAGAATGTGTTCAGGAAATCACTGTCATAGTTTACCTTGATGCTACTGTTCTGCATAGTGCATACAACCTTTACCTCGGATACTAAATTCTTCATGATTTCCATGTCCTTTTCACCCTGATAATAGGGATATGACATCATCTTCTGAATAACACCAGGGGTATGAGAGATAACTGTATAATTACCTACTGACATTGACACCTGCGAGGGAACCTCACTTACTGAAGTATAATTTGCAACAGTATTACCATTGGCATCCTTTACAATAACAGGATATGTCGTAACTTCACTTTGAGCACGAGTAGCCTCAGGCTTCAACAATGACACATCAAGCATCATAATGCCTTTGTCAGAAGAAGCACCTTCAGCTTCTATATTCTCGCTAACACACGACGAGAGACCTGCAATGGCTGCTATTCCAATAAGGAATGTATTTTTTAATTTCATATCTTTTATTCTTTTTTTAGGTTTCTAACTTTAGTGTAATATACTTAAATCCAAGTAAGAGGCACCTCAATGGTGATAGGCTTATCATTAGTACTCTCATCAATGGTCACAACAACCTTCAGTCCACCCTCTGTCATTGAAGTGTAAACAGGCTTTACATTAAGTTTGTAACCGGCATTACGGTTCAGTCTAAAGGAACCGGTAGCTGTACCATTGGTCTGCTTAACACCGTTCCCATCTACATGAGCGTAATCATCTTTAGCATTCACGCTAATAGTGTAGTTAATTGTCTCACCAGTTTCACCAACGGCAACATACCATGGCTCAGTGTCTGTCTTCGACCAGTCAAACTTGTCTGTACCGAGTTTCTGCGTTCCGCCAAACGAAACGCTATAGTCTTTGTAGTAGTCCGCCATATCACTGGCAAAAGCCACCTTCACACGACCACAAGTTGGCAAACAACTAACATTTACAGTTTCGGACTGATTGGCCTTGATAGTAAAAGTCTGACTACCCTCAACACGGAATTCATTACGTGAAGCAGCGACTTCATTACCATAGAAAGCCTTAACCTCATAACTGCCAATATCCAATGTACGAGGAAGATTGTTGTTCAATTCCGAAGCTTTGCACTCCAGCATTACCTGATTGGCAGAATTAAAAAGTTGGACTGTAAAGTTGTCCGTGTTACGATAATTAGCCTCGTTAAGAGCACGAGTCTGCGAAGAGAAATCAGTTGATGAATTTAGATTCAGAATCAACTGACCTTTCTGTTCTTCATTCTGACCGGATTTTAGTTCCAGATCATTCACTTCCGACAGGCAGGATGTAGTCAGACCAACAGTCGAGCACATAAGCATGCCGAGAAACACATTTTTTGTTTTCATCTTTAATTATTTAATTTACAGATTTAGTTTACAATACGTACTTTTTACCGATGCAAAATTCGTAACAAAATAGAAAACAAATAGGAAATTTTGGTACAAAATCATATATATACCGAAATTCCCTATACAAGCAGATAAAAATCCCCATTTCATCGGAATGAAAAAAGAAGCATCGCACCATCCGAAAGGACGATGCGATGCATCATTTCAAATATCTCTAAAGATTACTTAAGAGTAACCACAGCACGACGATTGTAAGATACTGGAGTCAAGTCAGCAACACCACCCTGACCTGAGGTCTCAATCTTGCTAGCGTCAACACCCATGTCTACGAGAGCCTGCTTAACAGCCTCGGCACGACGCTCAGACAGAGCCTGATTATAGGCAGAGCTACCAGTCTTATTATCTGCATAGCCAGTAACAACAATCTTCTTATTGTTCTTCTTGGCAGCTTCAGCCAATTCCTTAACATTTACGAGATCCTTCTTAGAAGCGATAGTGCTCTTGTTGATGTTGAAGAATACAGAAGCACTGGTAGACTGGAACTCACCAACGGTCTTAACAACTTCCTTAACAACCTCCTTGGGCTTAGCTGCAGCAGTAGCCTTCAAAGAAGTATTCTCAGCCTCGAGGCCAGAGATTGAAGCGTTCAGGGCGTCAATCTGAGACTTGTGGTTAGCCAGGATTGCATCCATATCTGGAGCCTTCTCCCATCCTACCTTACCGAGATTAACACCAACACCAGCGCTAACGCCGAACATCAGGTCACCACTTCTCATGATTTTCTTACCACCAACACCTGGAGTATCATTGCCATCAATGTAGTTGTTGGCATAATCGGTGTAGATATCGAGGTTGATGTGGAAACGCTTTGTTACGTTGAAAGTATTGAACAAACCAACAGTAGCCATCATAGAAGCATCACTTTCATCGAAGTTGTACATGAAACCAAGACCGCCATACAGACTAATGTTCCATACGCGGGGCTTGTAACCACAGAACAGGTTGTTCAGGTTCAACATAGGCTGGAAGCTCATGCTCATCTGATTGAACGTGGGGTTAGCACCAGATACATATGTAGGATCGCTCCAGTCCTTGTTAACTTGAGTACCCCAAGCGAACTGAGTCTTAACACGTACACCGAATGCAGGAGTAGCCCACTTACCTACGCTAATCTCACCACCCCAGCTACGACGACCGGGCCAGAAAGGATTCTTATTAGGTTTCGGACTTACGCCCAATTCTTGGTTACCATAGAATGACAGATGTGTAATACCTGCATCGATGAACCAATTGTCCCAGAAGCGGTTGCTTACATAACCATGCTTTCTGGTAGGATAGCTTTCTGTAGTCTCTGCGGCAAAAGCAACGCTTGTCAGGCTAAAGAAAGCAAGAAGCATCATTAACTTTTTCATACTTTGTTTTTATTAAAGTGGTTAAACTATATTTGTTCCATTAATCCGTTTGGGCACAAAGGTACAAAGAATTTGCGGGAAACATGCAAATAATTTAAGGTTTTTTTACATGTTTGACCGTTTTTTGTTGATTTTTCCTTATTATTTGAACATTTTCTCCATATTTTCATGTGGATAAATGACAACAATCGTCTTTCCATCGGGTGTATAGTTGGGTTCTGAAAGCTGGAAAAGCTTTTCCACCAAATCCTCCATCTCATTTTGCGACAACACCTGACCAACAGGAATCGCAGCACGTCGTGATAGTGCAATTGCTATTCGATGGTGTAATTCCTGATCCAGTCCTTGAGCCCGTTCACGTAATGTATCTATGATGTCAGTAAGCAATTGTCGTGGCTCCGCGCCCTCAAATCCCGCAGGCAAACCCTGTATACTATAACTGCCGCCCCCTAGCGAAGTGATATCAAAACCAAGAGCGTGCAGTTCATCCTGAATCTCTTCAACAAGTGGAGCGTCAGACATTGAGAATTGAACCACTTCCGGAAAGAGCAAACCCTGTGTTGTAGAAGGCTGTCCCTCGAGTTGATCCCTATACATATTATATAATACGCGAACGTGCGCGCGATGCTGGTCAATAAACATTAGTCCAGAACGAACCTCTGTTACAATATATTGTCCACGATACTGATAATGCTGAACACTGCGTTCTATTGAAGTATTTCCGTCTTCCGTATTACTATTGAATAGAGAAATATCAGCCTGTATCGAATCATTGCTCTGCGGAGGCATGTACAACTGTTCCCAATCTTTAGGCACAGATACACGATGCGAGGAAGATGAACCTTTGAATGGATTATAAGTATTATCAACATCTACTCGAGGAACAGAAACCGTAGAATGCGAGGGGGATGACGGATTATATACCGGAATGTCACTTGGACGACCATTGGTATCAAAATCTATTGTTGGAACAGCATTGAATCGCCCAAGTGCTTCCTTTACAGCTGCAAGAATGATTTGCCATATTGCCAATTCATTCTCGAACTTTATCTCTGTCTTTGTAGGATGTATATTAACATCAATAGTCGACGGATCAACTTGCATATACAAGAAATACGGCACCTGCTCACCCACCTGTATTAAATCATCGAAAGCTTCTTGTACAGCTTTGTGAAAATAAGGATGACGCATATATCGGCCGTTTATAAAGAAGAACTGACGAGCACCCTTCTTCTTCGCCGACTCAGGTTTACCTACGAAACCCGTCAAATGGCACAATGTGGTATCCACATCAACATTGAGCAACTGTTCGCTCAAGCGTTTACCGAAAAGTGTCGCGATACGCTGACGAACAGATTCCGGTTGTAAACTGTTCAACGAATGTCCGTCATGTGTAAACGTGAAACACACGTCAGGATTTACTAAAGCCACACGTTCAAACTCCTGAATGATATTCGACAACTCCGTTTGGTTACTCTTAAGGAACTTACGACGTGCCGGCACATTATAGAACAGGTTCTGAACCAAGAAATTACTACCAGGAGCACAACTGTCGACTTCTTGTGATACCACTCGCCCACCCTCTATAGTCAAGACAGTGCCTAATTCGGCATCGGCCGTACGCGTTCGCAGAACAACCTGAGAAACGGCAGCAATGCTCGGCAAAGCCTCACCACGGAAACCCATAGTAGTGAGAGTGAAAAGGTCGGAAGCCTCAGCAATCTTACTTGTAGCATGACGCTCAAATGCCAGACGAGCATCTGTTTCCGACATTCCGCATCCATCGTCAACAACCTGTATCGAGGTACGTCCTGCATCCTCTATGATGACATCTACCCTATGAGCACCTGCATCAATGGCATTCTCCAGCAACTCCTTGATTACAGATGAAGGGCGCTGGATTACCTCACCAGCAGCAATCTGGTTGGCAACGGAGTCTGGAAGTAAGTGTATGATATCCATTATAATCTTCCCATAAGAATATAGCGCCACAACAGCACGAGTACCATAACTATTATGAGTGCCAGAGGCCATGTGAGCTTAAAATCACGCTGACTGGCACGATGAGCGCGAGGTGTAAACTTGGAGAATTTTCCCTTGAAATGATCGGGTTCTATGTCGGTAGATGGCAATTCACCCATCTCGCGCTTAACGTCACGTACGAGTTTGTCCAATTTATCCTGACGTTCACTAGTATACATACTAATGCGACGGTATTTGCGTGGCTCACGAGTCTGAAACATTCCCATATCCTACTTTGTTTTACTTGTTTTTTTGTTTTTTCGCTTCCCATCAGACTTAACGTCATCCAAATTCTGCTTGGGTGCTGTTCGCGTAACACTGGCTTTAAGCTCTGTGCCAGCCTTCTTTCCCCTCCAGTGGAATATGTCATCCTTGTCGAGCGGACGCACATAATCAAACCATGCAAAGTTATCAAGATAGAGCTCATTGGGGGGCGTCAGGAAAAGCGGATACATAACTCCAGAAGCTTCCGGCATCCATATCTTCTGAATCTTGCGTCCCTGCATAAACAACTTCATTTGACTCGTTTCCGTATGATTCATCCCAATCATCAGCGAATCATCATCAAACGGATAGTAGTTTACATATACATTTTTATCCGCAATAGTAAGATATGGATCCGTTCCATCGAAGTATATATACATTTCCTTGCTTGCAACCTGATTATAGTGAACAGAATCAATGCGTTCGACAGTAAGAGCCTGATTAATCACATAAACACTATCGATAGTACTGTCATTACGCCAGGCCTTGATTACCTCACCAAGAATTTGTTGACCTTCCTGCCAAATAATTGGATCGCGATACATCGTTGTGCATGAGTCGCGACTGTCATAGACCATCGAATCGCATACCGCTTGCACATCCACACGGTACGTCCTCACATGATTGAAGGCATGCAGCATACGATAGACACTATCGGTATTAATATAAAACGTACGCAACAAGAATGAATCTGCATGAGCATAGAACGTGTCACGCTGCGAATAATCTATGAGCACAGCACTATCGGCAGCCTCAGCATAACCCGTCTTGTCATTATAAAGGACATAGTTGCCGGTGAACTTATTTTTATTAAGGGTATCAGTATATATGACATGCCCAAATGCCTTACCTATTGAATCCTTATTATTCCAATATACACTGTCGCCAATCAATATTTTATAACCATTCTGCAATATCGAGCGGTTGAGCATATTACTCTCGTCGGTATTCGTGTTAAAATACCCATTTTCTGTGTAAATATGGTTCTGACCATTATCGATATTACTGGGACCGAACACATGAGCAATACCAGTTTTGGAATTATAATGGAGAGTATCACTTATTAGCACAGACTTTGCCTCCTTAGGAGGACGAGGATTAACGAGACGGACATTGTAATTAAACACAGCCTCACGTGTGGTAGGACTATATTCACCCCAATCGCTGGTAAGTTCATTATCCTTATCCACCAGTTTACCGCCTTCAAAGAAATAACCAAGGTCATAGAGCCTGTCATAATCCAATGAATCGGCATAAAGATTAGTGCCACGATGCCTGAGAACAACATTCTGCCGTACACGTGCTATCTGGTCGAGCCCATCGTAATAAAGTATATCGCCATCAAGAGACAGAGTATCTCCCTGCCGCATCTTCACACGTCCGAAAGCATCAAAGGAATTACTGGCCTCATAGAAAAGTGCACTGTCACAATACATCAGCGTACCCTCATGGTCAAACTGGACATTGCCGACTAAGAACTGAGCAGTAGGATGAAGGCGTTGGTTGAAATACAATCTGTCGGCATGCAGAAGATGAACACGCGAATCAGACTGACTGCGTTTTCCGTTCTTCCTTACAGGCCCTGCCGTCATTGACAAAGCCAGCAATGCAAACAACCCAAGCAATATATTCCTACACTCCTTCACCCCTCTTTAAACCCTCAACTCTAAACTATCAACACTGAACTCTACTTCACCCATCCTGGATATTCGAAATCACAATCACACCAATCCTCATTAATGCGGATATAAGTGGACTTCTGCTTCTCTCGTATCCAATCGTTTATCAGGTCTTCCTTCTTCTTACGCAAGACTATTTCCCTCAAGACCTGGAAATCTTCTGATATGCTTGCACGATGAGACTTAATACGGTTCTTCAACTTCGCAATTGTACATACCGTCTTCATACGCTGATTCGTCATCTGGAAAGGTTTGGAAATCTCCCCTATCTCCATTCCATCTACTACTCGAGCCAATTCCGGAGACAGGTTTGCCAATTCTCCCATCTCAAAACGTGAAGTCTGCATACGACCACCATCAGAGCCCTGCTTCTGGTTCGTCATCAAGCCACGATTGTTCTTCGTATCCTTATCCTCACTGATGAATGTAGCAGCATCTTCAAATGAGAATTTCTCCTTACGGATATCGTCTGCTATGGAGTCAAGACGAGCCAAAGCTGCATCAATATCCTTTTGTGCCACATTCGGTTTGCGAAGTATATGTCGGAACTTACCCTTGTCACCACGTTTATCTATCAACTGGATAATATGGAAACCAAATTCTGATTCAACCACCTTTGACACCTTCTTGGGATCGGTAAGAGCAAAAGCCACATTGGCAAATGCAGGATCGAGCTGTCCCTTACCCATATAGTCCATTTCACCGCCCTGACGTGAAGAACCTGGGTCTTGACTATACAATATCGCCAATGTAGAGAACGACATACCACCATTCACTATACGGTCGGCATATCCTCTAAGTTCTTCCTTTACTCTATTTATCTCCTCTTCAGGAATCTTTGGTTCGAGAACCACTATCTCCACTTCAACCTGAGTGGGAATAAGCGGCAGTGAGTCCTCTGGCAGATCCTTAAAGAAACGGCGTACCTCAGCAGGTGTCACCTTAACATCCTCTGTCAGTTTCTCCCTCATCTTGTTCACCATCATCTCATCCTTGTAGCGATCAAAAAGTTCCTCTCGTATCTGAGATATGGGCATAGACATATACTCCTCGAGTTTTTCCTTACTACCGGCAGTCAACACCCAGTCATTTATTCGTTCCTCAACATAGGAGTTTATCTGGGCATCAGTTACCTCTATACTATCAATAGCTGCCTGATGGAGAAATAGTTTCTGAATAGCCAACCGCTCAGGAATGACACAATATGGGTTTCCCTTGATTTGCGACCATGAAGGGTCACGACGCATACCTTCCACTTCACTCTTCAATATCGCCTCGTCACCCACAACCCATATCACTTCGTCGATGATATTGTTGGTCTTTTGTGCGTGCGCCTCGCCAAATTGGAAATTGGCTACGGCTAAAAGCATCGCCATCAATAACAATAACCTTCTCTCCATAATTGTGAATTATGCATTGTCAATTGTGCATTGAAATCAGTGTTTATTAACCGTTGCTATGACCTCTGGATAAACTACAACCTCGTAGCGCTTACGAAGTCCTTCAGCAAACTTTCGGTCACATTCTGCCTGATAGTCTGCAACCACCTGAGCCGATACGTCAGTCCACTGCTTGGGACCTTTCTTCAGCACACGTCCGATGGCTCCTGCATAGGGAAACTCCTTTCGAGGTTTTGTCTTGCCTTCTCTCACTTTAAACATCAGGGAGTCGATATATGCGTTTTCACCTTTCTCATATAGATGGGGCTGCTCCATACGTACCATGATACTATCCTTATTGAATGCATCACGAACCGTTGTTGTCCAACGGTCTTCTGGTTCACCCTTCAACAATTTCGCCACAGCCTTTACATCCTGTTGCTGACGAGTATAATACGGCATACCATAGAAGTGCGGTTTATCCCAAGCATACTTCTTCTTGTTCTTCTTGAAGAATTTCTCGATAGCTGTAGTATCCTTTGCTGCAGGATCCCATATCTGAGTCTTACTGATTTCATACAGCAAAAGACCATCGTGATATTCCTGAACAAGATACTTCAGTTCCATATCCTCAGCACACAATCGTTCCGTTTCAGCATCAAGCAGTTGCTCTGCCGTCATACCACGAACCTTGGAAAGACTGTCTGTAGCCTGTCTTGCCAAACGGTCGGCAAGTCCGCGTGATTCCAGATAATTCTTAATCTTAGGCTGCAGTTCCTCATAAGGTTCCAATTGCTTGCAATCCTTTAGGTAAACGATATGATATCCTACGGTTGAAAGAAAAGGTTCAGAGGTCTCACCTTTCTGTAGTGAATACATCACCTTCTCAAATTCCGGCACCAGTTGTCCAGGACCAAACCACGTGAGGTCGCCGCCGCGAGCTGCCGACTGAGGGTCCTCAGAATACTTCTTTGCAAGTTCAGCAAAAGGAGTGCCGTCATTCAGAGCCTTGTAAAGACTATCGATGAGGGCCTTCTTCACTGCCTGTTCATCAGCAGTACTCTTTTGAGGTACGCGCAGGAAGATATGAGAAGGGAAACGCAGGTCGTGACCATCCAACTGCTTCAGCATTCCATCATAGTAGTTACGTACTTCTGCCTCGTCTGCACCCGTAGGCACGAGCAGAGGCATAATCTGTTGGTTGCGGTATGTATGGAATTCGTCAATAAAGCTCTGCGCCGTATCCATCTTGGCATCCTCTGCTGCCTGCACCTTCAGTTTGTAGTTGATGAACAATTGTATATAATCCTCTAAGTCCTTTTTATCAATTACGTTCTCGGTGTTATTCTTATTATAATTGTACTCAAACTCCGAGCGAGGCACATCCTTACCGGCAATCTTCATGACGATAGGGTCGTCCTGCGCTGACATTGAGAGAATGAGATATTGAGAAAATGAGAGAATGAGAAATAATGCTATACGTTTCATCTAATTATGAATTATCAATTGTCAATTATCAATTATTACTGCGGTCTGCTATAATTAGGAGCCTCACTCGTAATCGTCACATCATGAGGATGGCTCTCCAGCACACCGGCGTTGGTGATACGCACGAACTTGGCATGATGCAAATCCTCAATGCTGGCAGCACCACAATATCCCATACCACTGCGCAGACCACCTATAAGCTGATAGATAACCTCCTGCACTGTGCCCTTATATGGAACACGTCCGGCAATACCTTCTGGAACAAGTTTCTTCGCATCCTTCACATTACCTTGGAAATAGCGGTCCTTTGAGCCACATTCCATAGCCTCAAGTGAACCCATTCCACGATAAGACTTAAACTTACGACCGTTGTAGATGATTGTATCACCAGGAGACTCCTCGGTACCAGCAATCAGCGAACCAATCATCACACTGTATCCGCCGGCAGCCAAAGCCTTAACGACATCACCTGAATAACGCAAACCGCCATCAGCAATCAGGGGAACACCAGTTCCAGCCAAAGCATGTGCCACATCATAGACGGCAGAAAGCTGTGGAACGCCAACACCAGCAACCACACGCGTAGTACAGATACTACCTGGACCAATACCAACCTTAACACCATCAGCTCCAGCCTCAACCAATGCCAGAGCAGCCTCGCCTGTAGCAACATTACCGACAACGATATCTACATCCTTGAACTTTGCCTTAGCTTCTTTCAGTTTCTCAATAACGAACTTGGAATGACCGTGTGCAGTATCAATAACTATGGCATCTGCACCTGCATCTACCAAAGCTTGCATGCGCTCAATGGTATCGTTGGTTACACCCACTCCTGCAGCCACACGCAAACGTCCTTTAGCATCCTTACAAGCCATAGGCTTATCCTTGGCTTTAGTAATATCCTTATAAGTTATAAGTCCGATTAGGTGGTTTTCCTCATCCACTACAGGCAGTTTCTCTATCTTGTTCTCCTGCAATATCTGTGCAGCTCCGAACAGGTCCGTCTGGGCATGTGTTGTCACCAAGTTCTCACTTGTCATCACCTCATCGATAAGACGATTCTGATTCAGTTCAAAACGCAGGTCGCGATTGGTTACGATACCCACCAGATGGTTTTCCTCATCTACTACAGGAATACCACCGATGTGATACTCGCTCATCAGGTTCAGGGCATCTGCTACGGTAAGTCCACGACGTATTGTCACAGGGTCGTAAATCATACCGTTCTCAGCACGCTTCACTATTGCCACCTGTCGGGCCTGTTCCTCGATGGACATATTCTTGTGAATAACACCGATACCACCTTCACGAGCTATAGCAATAGCCATAGTAGCTTCGGTCACAGTATCCATAGCTGCAGAGATAAATGGTATCTTCAGCTCAATGTTACGAGAAAAACGGGTTGCGAGACTCACGGTGCGAGGAAGCACTTCCGAATAAGCCGGAACCAACAATACATCGTCATAGGTCAGTCCGTCCATAACGATTCTGTCTTCGATAAATGATGCCATAATATAGGTATTTTTGGAATTTGGGCACAAAGATAACACATTACGCCCATATTTCAAAAAGAATTAATTCTTTTTAAGAAACTTAGTTTGCCATTTCCGAATAGAACTTGATACGAACCAAGCGTACCTCCTCCTCGGTATAATCAGGACCAAGTTCGTCGAGGGCCTCATCAAGGTCGTCAGTCTCTGCTTCCTCGAAATATTCATAAATATCGAGCATGTGGTCCTCATCCATTATCTCTTTGATATAATAATCAATATTGAGCTTAAGTCCGCTATAGACAATAGTCTCGATTTCATCGAGCAATTCTTCAAATTCCAGATTACATGCATCGGCAATGTCCTCAAGACTGACTTTCAAGTCAACCTTCTGAATAATCATTACCTTCAGCTTCGACTTATTATCCTTAGCAGAAGAACGGACACGAAGGTTCTCAGGTCTGTCTATTTCGTTTTCCTCACAATGTCGTGCTATCAGCTCGCAGAATTCCTTTCCGAAGCGCTTTGCCTTACCCTCACTGACACCCTGTATATTCACCAGTTCCTCAAGGTTGATAGGATACATTGTAGCCATATCCTCAAGGGTAGAGTCTTGGAATATCAGATATGGAGCCTTGTCTATCTTCCTTGCAATACTGCGTCGCAGGTCTTTCAGCATAGCAAGCAGAGTTTCGTCGAGTGCTGCCGTAGTTGCTGTTTCATAGTCGGCCTCAGCAAAGTCGTGATCTTCTATTACTTCGAACGGCTGAGGCGAACGCATGAATGTGATGCCACGATTCGTCAGTTTTATCAGGCCGTAGTTCTCAACTTCCTTACGCAGATAACCTGCAAGCATTCCCTGACGGATTACAGCATTCCAGAAACGTGGTGGAAAATCGCAACCTATTCCGAAGGACACCAGATTATTGTGCTTATGTGCCAGCACCTCTTCGGTGGAACGACCTACAAGGACATCTATTATGTGATTTATCTTGAAATTCTCCTTCACATCGCGAACCACACGAAGCACCTTCACCAGTTCGTTACTAGCCTCAACAGCAGGATGAGGATGCAGACAGTTATCACAATTCCCACAATTCTTCTCCTTGTATTCCTCACCGAAATAGTGCAGCAACGACTTACGGCGACATACGGAACTCTCTGCATACGCTGCCGTCTCCTGCAACAGTTGCTTACCAATATCCTGCTCGCTCAGCGGCTTGCCTTCCATGAACTTCTCCAACTTCTGCAAGTCCTTCCGCGTATAGAAGGTGATGCATATACCCTCGCCACCGTCTCGTCCGGCACGACCAGTCTCCTGATAGTAACCTTCCAGACTCTTTGGTATATCATAATGGATAACGAAACGCACATCCGGCTTATCGATACCCATACCAAAGGCTATGGTGGCAACAATGACATCGATACGTTCCATGATGAAGTCATCCTGTGTCTCGTTGCGTTGCTGGGCATCCATACCTGCATGATACGGTTTGGCATTAATCTTGTTCACCTGCAGGAATTCAGCCAACTCCTCCACCTTCTTGCGGCTCAGGCAGTATATTATACCGCTTTTGCCCGAATGCTGACGGATGAAGCGTACTATATCCTTGTCCACTTCCTTTGTCTTAGCGCGGATACCATAATATAGGTTGGGGCGATTAAACGAACTCTTGAACTCACGTGCGTTCACCATTCCCAGATTCTTCATTATATCGCCGCGAACCTTATCTGTAGCAGTAGCCGTCAGAGCAATAATCGGAGCGATACCGATATTCTGAACGATGGGACGAATCTTGCGGTATTCCGGACGGAAGTCGTGACCCCATTCCGAAATACAATGAGCCTCATCCACAGCATAGAACGAAATCTTCACTGTACGCAGAAATTCTATATTCTCTTCCTTTGTAAGACTTTCAGGCGCTACATACAATAATTTCGTACGCCCTACGCGTATGTCCTCTTTCGCACGATCTATCTCGCCCTTAGTAAGAGAGGAGTTTATGAAGTGGGCTATGCCATCCTCTTCGCTCACCATACGAATGGCATCAACCTGATTCTTCATCAGGGCAATCAGCGGTGAAATGACTATTGCCGTTCCTTCCATAAGCAAGGCAGGCAACTGATAGCACAACGATTTACCGCCGCCTGTAGGCATCAGCACAAAGGTATCGCGACCCGCCAACACGTTGCGGATAATAGCCTCCTGATCGCCCTTAAAGGTATCAAAACCGAAGTACTTTTTTAGTTTTTCACTTAGATTAAAATCTATCAATTCTTCTCGATTTAGCCCTAACTTCCTTACAAAGTTATAATAAAAAGCCCCAAAGGTGCAAACTTTGGGGCAAATATCTAATGTTATTTTTTGTTAAAACGAAAATCAGCGACTGTTAGCAGCCTCTTGCAGAAGCGAGTTTTCAAGCTGCTTCTCGGCATATTCCTTAGTAATAACAAGCTTATCGCCAGCTTTCTTTGTTGAAGGAGAATCGTACTGCAATTGCATCATCAGCGTCTCCATAATCGAACGCAATCCGCGTGCTCCGAGTTTATACTCAACTGCCTTGTCAACAATATAGTCGAGTGTGTCCTTTGAGAACTCCAAATCGATGCCGTCCATTGCAAACAGTTTCTTCTGCTGCTTCACGAGCGAGTTCTTAGGTTCCAGAAGAATACGGTGCAGAGCCTCACGGTCCAGCGAATCCAGATACGTAAGCACTGGCAATCGTCCAATAATCTCCGGAATCAGTCCAAACGACTTTAAATCCTGTGGCTGGATGTACTTCATCAGGTTATTCTTATCGATACTGCGAGTATTCTGGATAGAATTGAATCCGACAACGTGAGTATTCAGTCGCTGAGCTATCTTGCGTTCGATACCGTCGAAGGCACCGCCGCAGATAAACAGAATATTATGCGTATCTACATGAACGTAGTCCTGATCGGGATGCTTACGACCTCCCTTTGGCGGTACATTCACGATGCTGCCTTCAAGCAGTTTCAGCAAGCCCTGCTGCACACCCTCACCGCTAACGTCGCGAGTGATGCTGGGATTATCGGTCTTACGGGCAATTTTATCGATTTCATCGATGAAAACGATTCCGCGCTCGGCAGCCTTCACATCTCCGTCAGCCACCTGAAGCAAACGACTCAGTATGCTCTCCACATCCTCGCCCACATAACCTGCTTCGGTGAACACAGTAGCATCTACAATGGTAAAGGGAACTTTCAGCAGTTTGGCAATAGTGCGAGCCAAGAGAGTCTTTCCCGTTCCTGTAGGACCTACCATGATGATGTTCGACTTCTCTATCTCCACCCCATCGTCGCCACGTTCCTGAGCCAATCGCTTATAGTGGTTATAGACGCTGACTGCCAGATAGCGCTTTGCATCGTCCTGTCCAATCACATACTGGTCGAGATAGGCCTTTATATCATGAGGCTTAGGCAGTTCGGAAAGGGCAAGAGAGAAGTCGCCTTTTTGGGCAGTAGCCCCCTTGTTTTCCAATACTATCTTATAGGCAGCATCGGCACAGTCGGAACAGATGAAGCCACTGAGCCCTTTAATCAGCAGGGGTACTTCCTTATCGGAACGACCGCAAAACGAACATACATTCTTTGCCACGATTATGCCCTCTTGGTGAATACCTCGTCAATCATGCCGTAGTCCTTGGCTTCCTGGGCTGTCATCCAGTAGTCGCGGTCGCTGTCTGCCCACACCTTATCGTAGGTCTGGTGACTGTGATCGGCAATGATGGTATAGAGTTCCTGCTTCAGTTTCTGAATCTCGCGAGCCGTAATCTCGATATCACTGGCCTGACCCTGGGCACCTCCCATCGGCTGGTGAATCATCACGCGGCTGTGAGGCAGGGCAAAGCGCTTGCCCTCCTGACCGGCTACGAGCAGCACGGCAGCCATAGAGGCAGCCATACCTGTGCAGATGGTAGAGACGTCGCTCTTTATGAACTGCATGGTGTCGTAGATACCAAGTCCAGCATACACGCTTCCGCCCGGACTGTTAATATAGATATTGATGTCCTTACCTTGATCGGCCTGATCGAGGTAAAGCAACTGCGCCTGCAAAGTGTTGGCAGTATAGTCGTCAATCTGCGTACCGAGGAAGATGATGCGGTCCATCATCAGGCGCGAGAAGACGTCCATCTGTGTCACATTCAGTTGGCGTTCCTCCAAGATATAGGGATTCAGGTATTGGTTCTGGGCGCTGATAACGTCGTCCAGCACCATACTGTTCATTCCCAGATGCTTGGTTGCGTATTTCTTGAAATCGTTCATTAATCCTTAAACATTGCGTTGAACTCGTCGAGAGTGACAGTCTTGTTATTCAGCTTCACTGTCTCCTTAGCCTTAACGGCAATCTTCTGCTCGATAGCACGAGTGATGAGACCTTCTGTCTGGTCCTTCTTCTTCAGCATCTCCTGAGCGTAGTTGTTCAGCAGCTCTTCAGGAACCTCCATCATGCCGTACTGTGCAAACTGCATCTTGGTAACAGCCTTAGCAGCAGCCAGCACATCGTCCTGCTCGAGCTTAATCTCGAACTGCTCTGTCAACTGCTCCTTGATGAGCTGCCAAGTCAGTTCGTCGAGGCTCTTCTCGAAGTTGTCGTCAACGAACTTCTCGTCCTTATCGGGGTTGTTGAGGCGCATGATGCGCTTCAGCATTGTCTCAGGATATTCCAGCTTGCCAACACGCTCCATGAGGTGCTTGCGCAGGTCGAGCATGAACTTGAATTCACTGTCGTTCTGGAACTGAGCCTCCAACTGCTCCTTGATGCGAGCACGGAACTCCTCCTCGCTCTTCACCTTACCCTCGCCGAAGATGTGGTCGAAGAGAGCCTGGTCAACGGTAGCAGCCTGATAACGGGTGATTTCCTCAACCTGGAAGCTGAAGTCGCACTTCTTGTCGGCAACCTCTTCCTTTTTCATGCGCAGCAGAGAAGCCAGCTCTACATCGCTGTCGTTGTAAGCCTTAGAGGGGTTGAACACGATTACGTCGTTAACCTTTGCAGTAGCAAACTTCGCCTTTTCATCGTCGTTCTTCATGTAGTCGGGCAGCATAACTGCACCTTCCACCTGAATGCCACCGTCAACGGGATTACCCTTCTCGTCGAGCTCTGCCAGCAAGCCCTTCACCATATCGCGAGGCTCGTAGCTGTCAACCTTGACGTACTGACCATTGCGGCTGGCGTAAGACTCTACCTGCTTCGACACCATATCGTCGTCAACAGAGATTGTATAGAAATCCACCTTGTCCTTAGCAGTAAGCTTGGCATCGAACTCAGGAGCCAAAGCCACATCGAACACGAATGTGAATTCGTCCTGATGCTCGAAATCCACTACGGGAGTCTTCTCCTCGTTGGGAAGAGGCTCACCCAGCACGCCGAGCTTCTCGTCGCGGATGTAACCGAACAGCTTCTCGCGAATCAGCTTGTCAATAGCCTCAGCCTTAACCTCTGTGCCGAAACGCTTCTTTATCAGGCCCATAGGCACCTGACCTACACGGAAGCCAGGCATATTAGCCTTCTTGCGGAAGTTCTTCAGTTCCTTTTCTACATTCTCGGCATAGTCAGCCGTTTCAACCTGCATTGTAATGAGGCCGTTCACATTATCGACCTTCTCGAAAGTTGTCTTCATTTATACCTTAATTTATATTATTATTCACTTTTGGGCGTGCAAAGGTACGAATAAGTGAGCGGAAATGCAAATTTATTTGCGATTTCCCGAACGAGAGTACCTAAAAACGCAGTTTAAAGTTAGTGAAAATCGAACGTAATGCCAAAAAAAGGCACGAATTTTCTGTTCGGAAGGCTGAAATACAAGTCCTTTAGGCTTGATATAGCAGTCTTCGAGCAGGAAATAAAGGCCAAAGGCCGATAAGGGCGGTAGCCCTGTCTTTTTTTGACATTACTGAGATGCCTCCTAATTTCGACCATTGAAAATGGTCAAAGTTACAAAAAATCGCTAAGGTACCTGTTTTCGCACATTCCTTCTTTTTCAGCCCTACTATCGCTTCGCACGAAGCGATACTATCCCTTCCCCCCAAGCCTTACTATTCCTCCCTGCCAAGGGATACTATCCCTCCGTCGGAAGGTTATATTAACCTGTGGCGATAGGTTATATTAACCTGTGGCGATAGGTTATATTAACCTTTGGCGATAGGTTATATTAACCTTTGGCGATAAGTTTACGGACCTTTAGTCTGTCGAAATACACGTGTTTGAAAAGAAAAAGGGAGCCGAGTTTCACAACCCAGCTCCCCGAACTACTATTACTAATACTCTATATTGTGTTGTATAGAGCCAAACAATATTGGATTCACGGATTTCC
>Ga0247611_10003987_pt1 | contig 21052 bp, 19 predicted proteins | sample 177DNAGHGhighgp2_FD_192422 | JGI IMG/M metagenome (GOLD analysis project Ga0247611, IMG submission 192422) | Sheep rumen microbial communities from Palmerston North, Manawatu-Wanganui, New Zealand - 1770 DNA GHGhigh gp2 | ecosystem: Host-associated > Mammals > Digestive system > Stomach > Rumen...
GTCAGGTGATGAGGTAAGGATCCGTCAGATATTCACGAACCTTCTGAATAATGCCGTCAAGTTTACGGATAAGGGTTCTGTCAGCCTTAAGATCCGCGGCAAGAAGACAGAAGAAGGGAAGATCAACCTTGTTATCACCGTCTGGGATACCGGAATCGGCATCAAGCCTGAAGACAGGGATATGCTTTTCAAGAAGTTCGAAAGGCTCGAAATGGAGCGCAACAACACTATCGAAGGCACCGGCTTAGGCCTTGCGATCACCAAGAGCCTTATCGATCTCATGAACGGCACTATCGAAGTCGAGAGCGAATACGGAAAGGGTTCCATCTTTACCGTTACGATCCCGCAGACCGTTGCTTCTGAAGAACCTATCGGTGATTTCCAGGCGCGCCTCAAGGAGCATCTGCCGGGCGACAGGCCGTATAAGGAGTCTTTCAGGGCGCCTGAGGCTACTATCCTTATCGTCGACGACACGAGGATCAATCTTACTGTTGCAGTCAATCTCCTGAAGAATACCAGGATGAAGATCGATACCGCCACATCCGGTGCGGATGCCGTCAATATGGCCGCTAAGACCAGGTATGACATAATCTTCATGGACCAACGCATGCCTGAGATGGACGGAACCGAAGCGTTCCACAAGATCCGTGATGATGAGAACAGCTTAAGTAATGACGTCCCTGTGATCTGCCTTACTGCCGATGCCGTTATAGGTGCGAAAGAAAGATACCTTTCTGAGGGCTTCTCCGATTATCTTACCAAGCCTATCGACAACTATGCGCTTGAGAAGATGATAATGAAGTACCTGCCTGATGATAAGGTCGAGAGAGTCAAGGATGAGCCTGTGATGACCACGATCGAAGAGGGCACGTCAGAGGATGCGTTTACGATCCTGCGCTCTGTCGGTATCGAGCCTAAGGCCGGCCTTAAGTACTGCCAGGATGATGAGGCTCTGTACCGTTCGCTTCTTGCCGAATATGCATACGGTGAGCTCGAAAAGTCGCACAACCTGCAGAAGAGCTACGAGAATGAGAACTGGCATGACTATTCCATTTATGTTCATGCGCTTAAGAGCTCATCAAAGATGATCGGTGCATCGGCTCTGTCCCTCCGTGCTGCCAAGCTCGAAGCAGCCGCAAATGCCGTTGACAGCGGGACGATAAAAACTGAGCACGATATGCTGATGGAAGAATATGAAGTTGTTACGGCAGTTATCCGTTCAGTCATACCCAAGTCTGAATTGAATTCCGAAGATGACGGCGTGACCGAATTCTCGCCCAGCGATGACGTGATGGAATTCCTGCCGAGCAGTGAGAGTGACGATTAAGAAGAGGTTTTTATGGCGAGCTGTGAGACATGCCAGTATGCATACATAGACGAAGAGACAGGCGAAGCTGTCTGCGATCTTGATCTTGATGAAGATGAGGTCATAAGATTTTCGAGCCGTCCTACAAAAGAATGCCCGTTCTATAAGGACGGTGATGAATATAAGACCGTAAGGCACCAGATGTGATCTTACAACGGGAGAGAAAATGATCAGAGCATTACTTACGATAGATGACGTTTCATCTGAGAACACACCGGCAATTGTTGATTATCTTTGCAGTAAGAACATCAAAGTCATTATGTTCATGGTTGGACAGTGGGCCGAGAACCACCCGGACGAGCTGGTCTATGCGTTAATGCACGGGATGATCGTGGGCAACCACAGTTATTCTCATCCGCATTTCTCTGAGATAAGCTTCGAAGAGGCTAAGAAAGAGATATTAAAGAACGAAGAGGTTCTTGACCGTTTCTATGAGCAGGCAGGGGTCGAAAGACGCTTCAGGCCGTTCCGTTTCCCGTACGGTGACAAGGGCGGAGATAATAAGGAACTTTTGCAGGCTTTTCTTAAGGACAACGGTTTTGACAAGGTTAAGGATACGGAACTCGGATATCCCTGGTGGAGTGAGCGCGGACTTGATAAGGACATCGATACGTTCTGGACATTCGATTTTGCGGAATACTGCATCAGGCCCGGAAGCGGATTCGGTCTGGAAGATGTAATGAAGAGGATCCATGACAAGGATCCGGAAGACGGCGCAGTGCTCCTTAAAGACAACAGCTCCCACATTCTCCTTCTTCATGCACATGATGAGACGGAAGATCTTGTCCCGGGTTACTATAAGATCTTCATTGAGGAATTGCTGGAAAACGGCGTGGAATTCACGGATCCGGATTTTATCTGAAATATAAGCTTTTTGGCAACTCATGACGCGCATTTGGCAACTCATGTTGTAAGCCGTTGAATGCCCTTTTGGACTTTGCTATTTTCGAGCCGGCAAAGGAAAAAAAGGAGGCATTTCATGATCACATCTAAAGGCATATTTAAGAGCTTTGCCGGCAAGACGGTCCTTTCCGGGATCGATCTGGATATAAAGCCCGGCACGGTCTTCGGACTGCTCGGACCTTCAGGCGCCGGCAAGACGACACTCATAAAGATAATCACGGGACAGCTGGGTGCAGACTCAGGCGAAGTTCATGTTTTCGGAAAGAACGTAAAAGATCTGACAGGTGATGACAAAAAGCAGATCGGCATCATGATGGACGATCACGGTGTTTACGACAGACTGTCAGTTGCGGATAACCTTAAGGTCTTCTGTGATATCTACAGAATCCCTTATTCAGGCATTGAAAAAGCGCTTGAAGAAGTCGGTCTTGCTGACAGTGCAAAAAAGCCTGCGGCAAAGCTCTCGAAAGGAATGCTCGCGAGACTAAAGCTTGCCAGGGTCTTCATGGTGTCTCCGAAGATCTTATTCCTTGATGAACCAACGAGCGGCTTGGACCCGATGACGATGAAGTACATTCACAGGCTTATAAAAGCACGCAGGGATGCAGGCTGCACGGTCTTCCTTACGACACACAATATGGAGGAAGCGACAGTGCTCTGTGATGAGGTCGCGCTCCTGAATGAAGGAAAGATCGTTGAAAGAGGGCAGCCTTCTGAGATCTGCAGAAGATATAATCACCAGAAGAAGATAAATATCCATCTAAAGACCGGCGGAGACATCTCTTTCGCGCATGATGCGGAATCGGCAGGCGAGATCAGCAGGCTCATAGAGCAGGGAAGACTTGAGACGATACATTCGTCTGAACCGACACTTGAGACCGTGTTCATCGAACTTACCGGAAGAAAACTTGAAGCAGAAGAGGAGATCAGATATGCGTAATGCCGGAGTAATCTTTAAAAAGCAGTTGAAGGACACGCTGAAGAACAAGACTGTCCTTATCCAGTTTATAATGTTTCCCGCGATGACTCTTCTGATGGAAAATGCGGTCAAGATCCCTGACATGCCGGAACTGTTCTTTACCAAACTGTTCTCTGTCATGTTTCTCGGAATGGCTCCGATCACATCGGCAGCAGCGATAATCTCGGAAGAGAAGGAGAAGAACACGCTCAGAGTTCTCATGATGGCAAACGTCAAGCCGTGGGAATATCTTCTAGGTGTCGGACTTTATGTCTGGACGCTCTGCATGGCGGGCGCAGGAATTATGGCAACAGGGCTTCCTGCATCAGACATTCCTTTCTACCTTGGCATTATGGCAGCAGGATTAGTGATCTCTGTCGTTATCGGTGCGTGCATTGGAGTCTTTGCATCAAACCAGATGTCTGCGACATCGCTCTTTGTGCCGGTCATGATGGTTTTCTCATTTTCTCCCATGCTCGCTATGTTCAATGATAAAATAGAGAAGGTCGCCAGGGTCTTTTATACGCAGCAGCTCAGAGTCCTGATGAACCAGATGTCTTTTGAGGGAATTAAGACGGAGAGCATATTGATCCTTGTGGTTAATGCAGTGCTGGCGGTCGCGCTCTTTTTCGCGGCTTTCAGGAAAAAAGGACTTGAATGATGAAGATCAATCTTGATATAGACGGCAAATATGACGATATAGAAGTCATCATCCGTGCACCGCATCTTAATAACGACATCGAGAGGATGGTCGCTATGATGCGCATGATCGACATGCAGATCGCCGTAAGGAAGGACAATGAGACCGTGCTTCTTGACACGGATAAGATCTTGTATGTCGAGGCCGTCGACCGCAAGACATTTGTATACACAAACGCAGATACCTATGAGTCAGAACTGAAGCTCTATGAACTCGAGCAGCAGCTTGCCGAGCGTGATTTCCTGCGCATAAGCAAGCAGAGCATCGTGAACCTTAGGAAGATCAGGAGCCTTAAGACTGACGTTAACCGCAAGATAAGGATCACTCTGCAGAACGGCGAGCAGATCGTCGTATCACGCATGTATTCAGATGAACTCAGAAGAAAGCTGGGGTTAAGATGATGGAAGACAGAAAAACAATATTTAATTATATAGGCCAGATGTTTTCGATCTACGGAGTAATGATTATTATCTTCGTGGTCATAAATCTCATCATCGGAGATAATGCCGGAAGCGTATCGACTTTATTCTCACTAGGCAAGACAGGCCTTTCGACAGCCACGTTACTGGAGCTCCTCCTGCTGACATTGATCGTAACAGCAGCGCAGAGCATCTTCCTCACAGATGTCGTGATCAAGAATATGGCGCTCATAGTCAGAAATATCCTGTTCTTTGCAACCATACTTGTCGCCATAACGGTATTTGCTTCTGTTTTCGGATGGTTCCCGTTAAACGATCCGGCTGCCTGGATCGGATTGATCGTTTCATTTGCAGTTTGCGCTGCTGTAAGCGCATTCCTTATGAGGCTTGAAGAAAACGCCGAGAACAAGAAGATGCAGGAAGCGCTCAACAGGTTGAAGAAATAGTCCTTATATCAGGCCGTTTTTGAATCCTGAAATATACCACTTTGATTTAAAAATTTGTATAATCAATTTGGTGGTTTATTGTTGCCTGCCGTATGCAGGTTTTATAAGGGAACAAGGGTTGATCAAAAATGGCATTTCTTAAGAGTTATTCCTGCGTTAAGTGTGGGGGTGTCCTGAACTTTGATGAGGGTCAGGAAGTTTTTGGCTGTCCTTTCTGCGGCGGCGAGTTTGCTTTTACGGATTTCCACAGAGGAGACCTGATCAGACAGGGAAATATCAGCCTTAACAGAGGCAACTATTCTACTGCAAAAGATAAATTTCAGGCGATACTTAACAGGAATCCCAGAGACTTTGAAGCTCTTCAGGGCATGATCCTTGCTGAAGGCAGGATCACTGCTGTAAACAGACTCTGCAGGATCGAGTATCTGGAAGATTCGGATCTTAAAGCCGCGATCCATGCTGCTAAGAAAGCAGGGGAGGCCCTGCCGGAAGAAAACGAGTATTTCGGTCTGCTTGTCAGGATGTTTGAAATTGCCCGTGATTATTTAGAGAGCGGTGCTGAAGCAAATGAGGCTTCAGAAAAACAAAACATGCATTTCAGAAACATGAGTTATCAGATCATGAGAGTCGAAGAGGAGGAGGAAGCTACTTTCGACGGGTATAAGAAGGCAATCGGATTCTTAGCTTCAAGATTCCTGCCTGTCATATTTGCTGTTTCGCTCGTATTTCAGATGTGGTGGATAACCATTGCTTTTGTTGTGATCGTCGCAATCGTCGGCATTTGCATGAAGGTCTCTTATGCTTCTGCGAAAAAGAATATTGAAAAGAGTCTCGATGATAAGATGAAGACCCAATTCAAGATAGATGATGCGGCAGTTGCCAAGATGAAGGAAACCAGACATGAGTACATGAATACATATATCAAGCTCAAGAAGATCGTTCCTGATCCCAAGGCTTATGAGAAACCCTTGCCGCAGCCAAAGCTTGATAATTCAGTCGTAAATGATCCTTTCATCGATATTGAGAAGACTGTCATCTGCAATAAGTGCGGCGGCCTTTTGACTCTGGATAAAGAGAAGAATCTTTACGAGTGCAGATCATGCGGCGTTGCTTATGGTGCTTCGCTGTTCTTCGGCAATCCTTTTGAGAAGGCGAAAAAAGCGATCGAGGAGAACGATTTTGCTGAAGCAGATCAGAGGTTCTCTCATATGCTGATGACAGATCCCAATTCCTTTGAAGCGCTCTTAGGAAGGGTGCTTTGTGCAGGAAAATGGAAGACCGTGAGTGATATCGCTCTGACTGATCTCGCCGTATCGGATGTCAGACTGAAAAATATCTTGGAACGTGCTGATGATGCAGTTTCCCATGTTTCCGAAGAAGATAAGCCCGTTTTGGAAGATATAAGGAAGCTGGCCGTATTTTATATTGATTATGTGAAGGCCACACAGGCAGCATCAGTCTTCAGCAGCAAGCTTGAATACATTTCGAAGAACAGAATTACTTTCCTGAAGAATAATGATGATTCCGAACTTAAAAATCAATCTGATTACATAAAGTGGAGAAAAGAAGAACTGCTGAAAAAGCATAATGCCAAGAACGGATTTGATGAGCTGAAAGCAAAGGTCGTAACAGATTACCGTAACCGTACTTTCGTAAGATGAGGAAAAATGCATGGCAATGTTAAAGAGTTATACATGTTCAAAATGTGCAGGTGTCCTGAACTTCGATTCTGATCAGGAGTTTTTTGAATGTCCGTTCTGCGGTACGGCGTTTGATGTGCTGGATTTCCATGGCGATGAAGTAATGGAGCAGGCCAGATCCTTGCTTAAGAACGAGTCTTTCGATGCGGCCAGGGAGAAATACAAAGCCATTTTGAAATATGACCCCAAAAACTTTGAAGCGAATCTGGGAGTTGTTCTTTGTGATCTTAAGGTCACTTCTGCAGACAGGCTGGAATTCCCCGATCTCCTTCCTGAATATGATGTTGTTAATGTCAGAAAATCGATCCTGAAAGCAAAGAGAAATACTGAGAAGAATGGATCTTTATACTTCGGAAAGATGTATGAACTTGTCTCTGTCAAAGAGGATGTGGCCAGGCTCCGGAAAGAAGAATCCGAACTGTCATCTGAACAGATCGGTCGTAAAGTAAATGAAAAGCTCGTTACGGATTTTAAGAACGAAAGATTATTAAACAGAAGTAATACGGTTCCCGTGATCCTTACATGGGTGGCTATTGCCGTCATGCTCCTGGTAATGCTCGGGATGAACGGAAAATTTGACGATGAAAAGTCATTGCTTGTACCGTTTCTGGTTCCGCTCGCAGTCGTTGCTATCATCATTGTTTGCATAGTTATTGTGGATAAGCTGCATGACCGGGATTTTAAACCTGTTGATGATATTACAAATTCTTTCAGTGGCAGGATAAAAGAGAGATTTAACAGATACGATGAAGAATACCGTAAACTGAGAACTCTTTATCCGGCTACAGACAGGATCAGCAAGCTCCGGGATCAGGAGAGCGCTGTTTCCGGTAAAGAGAGTGCTTCTTTGAAGGAACCGCAAATCGATTACAGTAATATAGATCCTTCCGAGATCGTTATTTGTTCGAAGTGTGCTGCCAGACTGACTTTGAATAAAGATAAGCGTGTCTATCAGTGTGACCACTGCGGTGTTGCATACGGCATCTCGCTGTTCTTCGGCATTCCTATGGAAAAGGCTCTGAATTCGCTCAATACAGGTTTTTACGATGATGCCAACCAGAGATTCAGCAGCATCCTTATGGTACATCCGTCTGATTTTGAAGCGCTTCTCGGTCGCGTCCTCTGCGAGGGTGGATGGACTAAGATCAGTGATATCGATCTTACTGATGATGTTGACGTATCAAGCTATAAAGCAGTCAGGAGACGCCTGGGAGAGGCAAAACAGCATGCATCTGTACATAACGTGCCTTTTTTTGAGAACGTCGAAAAGATGGTCGGCTATTGCGAAGAGTACAAGAGAAACATGCAAAAGATCAATGAGAGCGAACTCGAGGTCAAAGCTTTTGACGCCGGTACAGCAGTGATGGATGTTGCTTTCCATGGCAAGGATTTCAGCATCGAAAGGGAACAGAAGAGAACTAAGCTCCTCAGCGAGGCTTACCCTTACCGGGTAAGCAATAAGAAGATCGAGGCTGATTTCAGACAACTGCGCAATTTGATCGTTGAATCGCGTGGCGACAGCGTTCTTGCCAAATAATTGTATAATAGCTGTAACTTTTAAGATTGGCGGTAAGGATAATTGTCTGATCCTTTAGTTGTTAATATCGGAGGCTGTGATATCGTGCCTGAAGACTTAGGGCGCGACGGTTTGCTGCTTTTGCAGCACAAGGACTGCTATAAGCTTGATACCGCAAGCGTTCTTTTGGCTTGGTTTGCCTCATCCTTTGTGCGTAAGGGCAAGCCCTGCGAAATGCTCGAACTGGGAAGTGGTACGGGAGGAGTGTCTCTGCTCGCTTCAGCCCGCTGCAAGAATGCACATATTGACGGCGTTGAGATCAATGAGCTTGCTTACCAAGTTTTCTGTGAGAACATTAAGCTCAATAAACTGTCAGAACGTATCACCGCATATAATTGCGACCTGCGCGATCTTCCTTCTTCGGTAAAGGACAAGGCCTACGATGTGGTCTTCATGAACCCGCCTTTCTATGACGGCACCAAAGGCTCCGTTACTGATGCTGCCAAGTCTGAGCATGAGAAGGCAGCACGCTTTGCTGACTGCGGCGTTCTGGAGGATTTTATCCGCGTGCAGTCTTTGCGCACCCGCACGAGCGGAGGTTACGCAGTCATGTGCATAAGCCCGGACAGGGTGCCTGAAGTGTTTTCGCTGTATTCGAAATACAAGATAACTCCTGTAAGATTGCTTACAGTCCACGCGAACGCTTCCAAGGATGCATTCCTGGCCCTGATCGCAGGGAAGAAGGGCGCACCGAATGCCGAATTCAAGGCGCTTGCCCCTTTGTTCATTAACGAAGAAGGTTCTTCTGCTCTCACCGCGAGAGCAGCACACATATATGAGGAGGAACACTCAGATTGCTTTATCTAGTCGGAACACCCATCGGAAATATCGATGATATGTCGCCCAGAGCATGCGAAGTGCTAAAGGGCGCTGATGTTATAGCATGTGAGGATACAAGAGTCACGGGGATCCTTTTATCCCAGCTCGGTATCACGGGCAAGCGCCTGATCGCTTATCATGAGCACAACAAGGCCGCGAGCGGCAACGGGATCCTTGATCTTCTGAAGCAGGGCCTTAATGTTGCACAGGTGTCCGATGCCGGAATGCCTGCGATCAGTGACCCGGGTGCAGATCTTGCGTCACTTGCAGCTTCAAACGGCATTGAAGTGAGCGTGATCCCGGGACCATCCGCTGTTACAGCGGCTTTGAGCATTTCGGGACTTGATACAAGATATTTCCACTTCGAAGGCTTCCTGCCTTCGGAGGGTTCAAAGAGGCGCGAGCGATTGAAGGCTCTGACACTGATAGGGGAGACGATCGTTCTTTACGAGGCTCCGCACCGCTTAAAGAAGCTCCTCGATGAACTTGCTGAAGCCGGATTTGGCGGTAGCAGGATCGCTCTGTGCCGCGAACTTACCAAGAAATATGAGGAAGTCCTCCGCATGACCGTGTCTGAGGCAGTCGGTTATTATGGCTCTAACGAGCCCCGCGGTGAATTCTGCATCTGCTTAGAGCCCCTTGAACAGAAGACAATGGTGGCAGCCGGTGACGGCACGGCTCTTATTGCTCTGTTGAAGGAAAAGGGCATGTCTTCAAAGGACATCGCCGCCGTAGTCTCCGAATATACAGGCATGAACAAGAAGGAAGCCTATAAGATGGCAAGCGAACTCTGATCTTTAAACGGCGGTATTTTCGATGAGCGCTGCCCGGGCGCTTCTGATGCCCGGATGCGGGCTTCTGCACGGATAAAATCCCTGCTTCTTGAAAACATCGGGATAAATAACTATAATCTTTTAATTACGCGCAGACTAATAATATATACGCGCGAGGAGGAACATCATGGCAGAAAAGAAGACATTCTACATCACGACACCGATCTATTATCCGTCGGGCAACCCGCATATCGGACATTGCTATTCGACTCTCGCATGCGATGCTATCGCGAGAATGAAGCGAATGCAGGGCTATGATGTAATGTTCTCCACAGGTACAGACGAGCACGGTCAGAAGATCGAGAAGAAGGCTCAGGAGATGGGTATTACTCCTAAGGCTTATGTTGACGAGATCGTTGCTAACTTCAAGAAGCTCTGGGCCACATTAGGCATCAAGTACGACAGATTCGTCAGAACTACTGACGATTACCATATCAAGACCGTTCAGAACATGTTCGAGAAGCTCTACAACGACGGTTACATCTATAAGGGAGAGTACAGAGGTAAATACTGCACACCCTGTGAGTCTTTCTGGACAGAGAGCCAGCTCGTTGACGGCAAGTGCCCTGACTGCGGCAGAGAAGTAACAGAAGCTTCAGAAGAGGCTTATTTCTTCAAGCTTTCTGAGTTCGGTCCCAGGCTTAAAGAGCTCCTCCTGGATCCTGAGAAGAATTTCCTTGAGCCTAAGTCCAGAGTTAACGAGATGATCAACAACTTCATCGAGCCCGGACTTCAGGATCTCTGCGTTTCCAGAACAAGCGTTAAGTGGGGCATCCCGGTTACGATCGACGAAGGCCACTACGTCTATGTCTGGATGGACGCGCTTACGAACTATATCTCGCTTTTGGGCTTCATGAATGATACTTACAATGATTACGAGAAGTACTGGCCTGCTGACGCACACGTAATGGCGAAGGAGATCGTAAGATTCCACTCGCTCATCTGGCCTGCATTCCTCATGGCATTGGGTGAGCCCCTTCCTAAGAAGGTTTACGGCCACGGCTGGATCACATTTGACGGCGGCAAGATGAGTAAGTCAAAGGGCAACGTTATCGATCCTTTCGTGCTTTGCGAGAGATACGGCGTTGATGCTCTGAGATATCACCTTTTAAGAGAGATGGTATTCGGTTCTGACTGTCCTTATTCAAATGAGCAGATGTTCGCAAGGATCAACTCTGACCTCGCAAACGACCTGGGCAACCTTGTTTCGAGAACGGTTGCAATGGCCATCAAGTATTTTGACGGCACACTTCCTGTAGAAAAGGAATTCACGGACGCAGACAACGATCTGCTCGAGCAGTTAGATGCACTCCCGGATTTTGTATCCGATACATTTGAGACAATGCGTTTCTCCGAAGGCCTTGCAAAGATCTTCAGTGTCATTGCAAGAGCTAACAAGTATATCGATGAGAATGAGCCCTGGAAGCTTGCAAAGGATGAGACTGCCAAGCCGAGACTTGCTGCAGTCCTTTACAACCTGCTCGATGCGATAAGACGTGTTGCTATCCTCTTAGAACCCGTAATGCCTCATACATCACCTAAGATCTTTGAGCAGATCGGTGCTGACGAGTCCAACACCACATGGGATTCCACAAAGGTAAGACATGCTCTTGCTGCTGACGTAACAGTTAAGAAGGGCGACGTTCTCTTCCCGAGGATCGATATCGACAAGGAGATCGACGAGCTCAACAAGATGTTCCCTGCTGAAGAGGAGAAGGGTAAGGACTTAGAGCCCTTAAAGCCTCTTACGAAGTTCGATAACTTCGCTGCTCTGGACTTGAGAGCCGTTAAGGTCCTCTCATGCGAGAAGGTCGAGAAGTCCGACAAGCTCTTAAAGTTCAAGGTCGATGACGGATTCGGCGAGAGACAGGTGCTCTCAGGCATCGCCAAGTACTACAAGCCTGAAGACCTTATCGGCAAGACACTTGCGATGATCGTTAACTTGGAGCCCAGAAAGATGATGGGCCTTGAGAGCAACGGCATGATCCTCTCCGTTAAGTACGGTGACGGTTACCGCGTTGTCGAGTTCGATGACTCCGTACTGCCGGGTTCCGATATTTCGTAACAGACCGTGAGAGATCCCGTTTACTACAGCGGCAGCGCCAAGTTCTTTGACACTCACGCGCATATCTACGACAGAAAATTTGACGCAAATAACGTGACAACGGAAGATATCCTGCAAAGGTGCAGGGCTTCCGGTGTTACGAGCGTGCTTATCCCTGCCGATTCGGAAGAGACAAGCCGTATCGCCGTTGATATGGCAAATAAGTACGACGGTTTCTCTGAAGTCACTCTGTATGCCTCTGTAGGCGTTCATCCGCATGAAGCGAAAACGTATACCAAAGATACCGAAGAGTACTTAAGAAGCGCACTGGAGACCCGCAGGACGCAAAAGATCATGGCGTTAGGCGAGATCGGGCTCGACTATTACTATGATCTGTCCGAGAGATCTGTCCAAAGAGATGTTTTCGAAAAGCAGCTCGCACTTGCATATGAATACGATATCCCGATAATCCTTCACGAGAGGAATGCGACGGGTGACTGCCTGGACATCTTAAGGCGCTTTTACAAAGAGGGGAGACTTAGGAGCCTTCCTGGGGTGTGCCATTGCTGTTCGTGCTCTTTAGAGGCTTCGCAGGAGCTTGTTAGAATGGGATTCTATATCGGTTTTGACGGACCGGTTACTTTCAAGAACAACAAGAAGACGCCTGAAGTGGCTCTTAACACTCCGTGGGACAGGATCGTAATCGAGACTGATAGCCCTTATCTGACACCTGAGCCCAACAGGGGACTCATAAACGAGCCGTGTCATGTGGCCTTTGTATGTGCCAGGATAGCAGAGATCAAGGGCGTTACTATTGATGAAGCGGCGCAAATAACCTATGATAACGGCAAGAAGCTATATGGAGTTGACTGATCATGAAGAGTAAGAAAGACATTATCCTGGTAGTTGTTACGGTCATTTTGGTAATCGTTCTTATCGTCGGGTTTATTTATGACAGGAACAGTGCCTTGCTCCAAAGGACCAATCTTTACGATGTGAGCACGGATGACAACCTCGAAGTCGTCAAGATGAATAAGGTAGGTTTCCTTTATGCGCGCGCGGCTTATGAAGCAAAGCTCAAGATCAAAGACGGCAATGCGCAGGGTTACATCATAACACTGGCAAACGTATACGGCGGACTGGGCCAGATGTTCGATTACGACCAGTATAAACAGTATGAGGCTGATGTACTGAACAGCGTCAGCATCAAGCCGAATCCTCTGAAGGATTCATTCATCTGGGTGCTCGGTGCTCCTCTTAAGGAAAATACCAAAGAGAATATCGTTTATATCATTTCGGTCGAGAGCGAGACTGAAGCATATATCTATCTATACTATTCCAGAAAATAAGAATGGGACATATGGTGTCTCATTAGCCTGAACAGGGCGTTTGCCCGTTTTGTGTCCTGTTTTTCGAGCTCGAAAAACCATAGACTCAGGCCATCACTCAAGGAGGCGTACGGAAATGGATCAGCAGAAGATCGGTGAATTTCTTAAGACACTTCGCAAGGAGAAGGATCTTACCCAGGAAGAACTGGCAGATAAGATGAATGTCTCCAGAAGGACTGTCTCAAGATGGGAGACGGGAAGCAATCTTCCGGATCTCTCCATTCTGGTCGAGCTTGCAGATCTTTACGACGTCGATCTGAGAGAAATCTTCGATGGCGAAAGGAAAAGCGAGACTATGGATAAGGATCTTAAGGAAACAATGCTCAAGGCAGCAGATTATACTGATGATCACATGAATAAGGTTATGAAGAGAATGCAGATACTCTTCGTCTGTGCGACTGTATGCGGCGCGCTTTATATTCTTGGAGTATTCTTCGGACCGGAGACGGAATCAGTCCTTTATTCCTTTGCAGAAGGTGTTCTGCTTGGAATAATGTTCGGTGCACTGATCCTCGGAATAATCATTACCGGCAGGAATTTCAAGAAGTTTGCAGAATGGAAGCATTCCAAACTCGGCAATTCAAACGGCTGACCGCTGATCCCCAAGGAGAAACAACATGATAAACCCTAATGAGATTACGAATAAAAAGTTCGGAATATTTATGATTGTCGCTTTTTTGGCGGCGTACATACCTTTAACGATTGCAGGTCTGGCATATAAGAGCGGAAATACCATCCTTTGCCTGTTTCTGTTCAGATTTATAGCGATCTTCATTCCTTTGATCGCAGTCCTTATTGCGCGTCTTCCTTTCAAGAAGTTAGGATGGAAGCCGAAGTTCTCTGTTAAATACCTTTTAGGCGCTCTGGCAGGCCCTCAGATCTTAAGCTGGATCGGAGCAGGAATATTCTTCATTTTCAACAAAGATGCGTTTGGAGTGTCTCTGGACGGCTATCTGGCGATGATGCCCTCTGAGACAAAAGAGGCATTCTCCAATGCGGATATAAATCTTAATGTTGTTCTTGCCGTTGTAATTATCATGTCCCTGACATTTCTTCCGATATCGCAGATCCTGCCGAGCCTTGGCGAAGAAGCGGGGTGGAGGGGAGTCATGTATCCCTACCTTAAAGAGAAGCTCGGTCCCGTCGCCGGAAGGCTTATCGGAGGCGCTCTCTGGGGCATCTGGCACTGGCCTCTGGTAATACTCGGCAATTATTTCTATGAAGACGGTTATTTCGGAAAACCGTTCCTCGGACCTGTCATGATCTGCATAACTTTATGTGCTTTCGGCATTCTCATCGATCATTTCTATGAGAAGACAGGCTGCATCTGGATCCCTTCGCTCATGCACGCATCAATGAACGCATCCGCAATGCCTTTGATGTTCCTGTTAAAGAGCGGCAATCAGCATCTGTCGGTGCTTGGACCTAACTGCTTCGGACTTCTCGGATGCCTTCCGGTCATAGTACTGGAAGTAATAATTTTGGTCACAACGGCGAAAAAGCGCGCATAAGCTGTTACAAATGGGCTGTAGGTTAAGAATTGTTGCCTCAAATGTTGCTCTTTGTGTCCGCACAGAAGGCAACATATAAGGCTTTGAGCCTTAATTTTCAATAGTTTTGATTTTTCCTGAAAATAGTTGTTGACATATCTTTGGTATTCGGTTTATAATTCATTCGCGCTTTGAATAAAGGTGTGGCTAACGGAAGCTTAGCTCAGCTGGGAGAGCATCTGCCTTACAAGCAGAGGGTCACAGGTTCGAGCCCTGTAGTTTCCACCAATGGTACGGCGCAGTAGTTCAGCCTGGTTAGAATGCCAGCCTGTCACGCTGGAGGTCGAGGGTTCGAGCCCCTTCTGCGTCGCCATTAACTTTAGGCCGAACACTTTTAAGGTGTTCGGCCTAACTCTTGCTCAGATAGCTCAGTCGGTAGAGCAGGGGACTGAAAATCCCCGTGTCGGCAGTTCGATTCTGTCTCTGAGCACCAAAAAGCGTTAGAAGCTCTTTCTTTTGCCGGATATAATTGCAAAAGGAAGAGCTTTTGCATATAGGGAGATTATTTATGACGATCAGGAAAAGACTGACACCTGCATTATCAACTCTGCTGTTCTTACTTGTATCAGTAGCCTGCCAGGTTGTCGCCATAAAGATATTTCCTCATGTGGTCGGTGCGCCGCTTGTAGAGGATAATGCCTATATCCTTACCAGAATGATGGAAGGATACTTTGTCATACTTACGGTGATATTTGCAGTCTTCACCAGATTCAAGATCCATTTCGAGTGTTTAAATCCCGGCAAAGAGAGAGTCAAGAATGACCTCATAATCAGCGGAATCATCAGCGTAGGCCTCATCATCGGTCTTATCGTCGTGCGCATGGTACAGAATGTCTTCATTCCGGGTTATGCGGAGAAGCCCTGGTTCGGACTATATCTGGGCACATATATGCGCTGGTTCTATCCCATCAGCGCTGTATTGCAGGAGATCTTCGTAAAGGGTGTTGTCGAGGATAACATCACTGCATCCTGCAAGAAATACAACAAGCATTTTACGGTCTGGATGACCGCTCTGTTCTTCTTCGTCATTCACATGGGATATGAGCTTCCGATGATGTTCGGAGCAGCGATCCTCTGCGCTCTGACAGGTTATCTTTATGAGAAGAACAAGTCTGTCTGGGGAAGCATCCTGATCCATTTCGTAATAGGATTCATACCGAAGATCGTCGGCGTTTCCCGCTAACTTCCGCTATTTGCATAACAATGTTACAAAGCTTGTAATACAGGGCATATTACAGTTTCTTGACATTATCTTTTCGCGCGCCTGTTATATAAAGGGCTTATGCTATACTCCAAAATAACTGATCAAAAAGAAATGTGTTTTTGCATGTATTTGAGGTATTTATGGAGACTGACAATCTTACTAAATTTCGCAAGATAGTAGCCGGTCTGGAGCCTTCGAAAAGAGAGGCTCTTATGGCCCGTATGAAGGGCATGTCCAAGGAAGAGGCTATGGGTCTTGTTGACCGCATGGTCGAGATATCAGAGCAGCGCAAGATCGAGATCACGGCAAGGCCCAAGGTGCTGGCAGGAAGCGGACGAGAAGCTGCTCCCTCCGGAATGGACTTCGTCGTATCAAGACCCGGCACATATAGAGAAGTACCTGACGATTCGACGATCGAGATCGTAAAGAATCCGGGCAGAAGAGTTTCTGTTCCCCATAATTCCAGACCTGACCAGCGTCCCGTTAAGAGAGCTGAGCCTGCTGTGGCAAGAGCCGGCAGGGAACAAGTGGCAAGAAGGATCGCTCAAAGAGAGCAGCTTGCATCATTGGAGCAGCAGAGGAAAGCCAGAAATGCCTTCCTTACCAGAAAGATCTTACGCGTAACGGGCAAGTATCTTGCAAGAGTAATGGGCACGGCAGTGCTTACACTTGTACTTGTGCTTGCAGGTTTTTATACATTCCTCGGCATCATCATGAAGGGACCTTCCCCTCATCTTCGCAACCAGTTCGTTCCTTCTGTAATGGAATCTTCTGCAGGCGGCGTTCTTGCCAGAATGATCCTTACTGACGAAGAGATCGACGCCATCTTGAACAGCAATAAGACTCAGGGATTTTCCGAGATCACCGATACGACACTCGTTAATGCTATGGCAGCTGAGCAGAAAAAGAAGTCTGATGCTAATGCCGCAGCAGTAAATGACCTTGATCCTGACGGCGACGGCATCGAAGTACACGATGTCTCCGGCCCGATGTATCACGGAAAGATGCTCGTAATCTACGATCCTTCAAGGATCATGGTCGCTACTATCGACAACTATAACCATAACGGTGCAGGTCTTACACTTAAGCAGCTCATCGATAAGTACGGCGGCGTCGGCGGTATCAACGGCGGACAGTACGAAGACAAGAACGGTATGGGGATAGGCGGCTGGCCTGAAGGCATCGTTATTTCCGAAGGCAAGCTCAGAATGGGCAGCAAGGGCGGCACATATGATGTCTACGGCCTTACGAACGAGAATGTACTTGTAGTAGGCAGGATGACAGCTCAGAAGGCTCTTGATATCGGCGTCAGAGATGCAGTCTCGTTCGGTCCCGCACTTATCGTAAACGGCGTAGCTGCCAAGTACAGCGGCGCAGGCGGCGGACTTAACCCCAGAACTGCTATCGGCCAGAGAGAAGACGGCGCGATCCTTCTCCTCGTAATCGAAGGAAGAAAGACATCCTCAATGGGCGCTACAATGGCAGATCTCATCAAGGTCATGCAGGATTACGGTGCGGTCAACGCAGCTAACCTTGACGGCGGAATGTCTTCCGCAATGTGGCTTTACGATGATGAGCTCGTATCAAGTTCATCGATCAGAGTATCACGCCAGATGCCTACAGCATTCATTATCCTGCCCCAGAAGGGCAGCGAGGGTGCTGCTAAGCCTGCGGAGGGTTAAATGAAGTCCTCAGCGAATAAACAGGAAAACAACACGACGGAAAATGGGAAGAGCAGGAAGTTAAACTACTTTCTCATTTTCCTTGTCTGCTGGCTCGTTCTGGTAACAGGCTTTATTGCCTGGTTCCTCTTAAGGTTCAATGATTTCGCCGCCAAGTACGAAGAACAGTATCAGGCATCATTGCCTTACCATACTGCAGAGGCGGTAACCGCGCATTTCAACGCTCACGATGTTGATTATATCTGGGAGAATATGGCTCAAAAGCCTGAAGTTACCGTTTTCGAAGACGAGACAACAGTCAAGGAATACGTAACCTCGCTTATATCGGACAAGACATTCGTATGCGCTGAGGCAGACAGCTCCACTGACAGCGATCCCGAATTCTACGTAAAGACATCGGACGGCCTTGTGGTCGCTAAGATCATCCTTGCAGAGGATAAGAGCAAGGAGCTTCCTTACGGCTTTAAGGCATGGAAAGAAGGCCAGCTCGAGTTCTATACGGCAGCAAACGAGACAGCTGACATCACTGCGCCTTCGACATATAAGATCTTCGTAAACGGCAAGGAACTCAATGATTCCCATTTGGCAGGTGAGGTTGAGGAATCAGAACTCAACCAGTACGTTAAGCCTTATGCCGAGATCCCGGGTACCGCGCATTATCAGATCACGGGTCTTTACGCTAAGCCTGTTGTTACCGCAAAGGATTATACGGGACACGAGTGTGAATGCGTTTACGATGAGAATACCGATACATACAGCGTCGGATTCATAAAGGATTTCGAAGGTAAGGACGAGCTCTCCGAATTTGCGATCAAGTTCGCTTCGACCTTTGCAAATTACATCTCACAGGATGCCGGAGCCACGGCCCTTGATAAGTATTTCCCGAGTGGAAGCCAGCAGCTCAGCTACATCAAGAGAAATTCATCAAGACAGCTCTATACCAAGCACGGAAAAGTCGAGATCAAGAACGGCGAGATCAAGGATATCACGGTATTCTCTGACGACGTTGTTTATATGGAAGTCTATGTCGAGCAGCACATGCAGATGTATTTCGGATCAAAGGAGCCGGAAGTCATCCCGACGGATGCCCACGTATATTTCGTCAAGATAAAAGGCAAGTGGTACGTAGGCGGAATCCAGTATTGATATGGATTTGGTGATCCGGAGTCAGGCTGCGCGCCTCATCCTCAGTTAAGGATTTGTTGCCTTCTAAGCGGACAAAAAGAGCAACATAGAGAGCAACAATTCCAATGTTGCCTTATTTGTTGCCTTCTAAGCGGACTCAAGAAGCAACATTTGAAGCAACAATTCTTAACAGGCTGAACCAGCGTACCAAACAGCCCGCGGACTCGAAAAACTGACCTCTCAATTCACCAAAACAGGCGCTGTCATTTGAGTGACGACGCCTTTTTAATTGCCGTAGTTTTACCACAGAATTACTTCTTTTTTGTAACGCTCCTGAAACTTTGTCTTTTATTTTAAATGATACAATCACAGTAGGCTATTATCGGACAATTATCGAAGGGGGTACTTTGTCTTGGAATTCACATATTCGAATGACGGCTTTCTGCCTTATTCATCTTTTGACTATATCTTTGGCGAGCGCGAAATGCCGGAGTTCGGCAAGGTCGCATCACCCTACATGAAGCCTCTTAAGACATGGAAGTTCTATCTTGCTAACGGCCAGTCTGAGGTTCCTTTCGGCGTAATGAATTCTTCTTTTGACGATTCTGACTGGCCGCTTATCAACTGCCCGTCAACTTGGCAGACAGAAGGCTTCGGTCTTCCTCAGAATCTCATCTATGACTATCCTGAGAGAGTTGCTCAGGATGTGGCAAGGAAAGAAGAGACGATAAGCGATAAGTATGTTCTAAAGTCCGTTGGTTACGACGATGACGAAGTAGGTATCTACAGGACTACAGTCGTATTTAAGCCTGAAGATATCGACAGGGCTCTTTACCTTGAGACATCAGGCATCTGCGGAAGCTTCAAGGTGTTTGTCAATGACAAGCTCCTCTGCAGCTCTCATGCGGTCTTCACGAGAAAGAGACTTCTTATCTCCGGCCTTGTAAGGGCAGGCGTTAACCAGATCACGATCATCGTTAACCGTTATGACAGGGATGACGACGGACATATCATCCTGGACATGATGAACTTCGGTTTCTCCGGCCTTTTCAGACCGATAATGATCGTTGAGGATTCACTGCTCGAATTGTCGAACCTTCATATCCAGCTCGAATATGTTCCTTCGGCATATATCTCTGAGGTCGCGAAAATGGATGCCCTTGCTACGCGTTCATCCGTATCACGTGTTCCTCACGGCGACTTCATGATCAAAGTCGATTTCTGCTTAAGAAACCACACGAATTACATGATCCCTTATTCCGTCCGCATATCGCTTTTGGAGGCGCGGGCAGAGTACGATCCTTATAAACTCCCGTTCGTCAACATCAAGGGCCAGAGCGAGCCTGTAGTAGGCGTCGTCGATGCATTGAAGGAGACAAGGGCAAACACTGATTTCGTAGCGCTTAACGTTGCGCAGTGGTCAGACTGTACGCCTGTTCAGTACGATATCGTTTTCGAGGTCATGGATTCTGAAGGAAAGGTCATATGCGCCAAGAAAAAGAGATTCGGCTTCAGGACTACCGAGATCGTTCAGGATAAGCTCAATATCAATGACAGAAGAGTTAACTTAAATCTCGTAAAGTACTATGAATTCGATCCTCAGAACGGTATAGCCGTATCTCTGGACCGCATGCGTCAGGACATTATCCTCATGAAGCGTGCCGGCATAAACGGCGTCATCGCTGACGGTATGCCTTTGTCAGACGATTTCTTAAATCTCTGCGACCAATACGGCATGTATGTCATCGCGACTTCTTCCGTCCTTTACATGAGGGATTATGTCGAATCTGCGATGAACCACCCGTCAGTCGTTATGTGGGGCTTCCAGAAATACAACTTCAACTATGAGCTTGCACACAGGATCAAGCGTGAGTGCACCATGATCGACGATACCAGAAGATGGTACTGCGAAGCACAGATCACATCCGCTGCAAACAAGAAGGCAAAGCCTCTCGAGAGGATATCCGACATGAAGCCCCTTCCGAGCGAAGCAGGTGCCGTATTCGGCCCTTGGGAAGACCTGTGCCTTGACAGAAAAAAGATATTCGACCTTAACAGGACAGGAAGAAATCTTTTCGAGACGATTCCCGGAAGAACGAGATTTACTGATGATGAGACACCTTATAAGTGGATCCATCACGCAGACCTCGTCGGAGGCAAGCAGAAAGAGAATTCCTGCATCGGTCAGGGAATCGTTGATGCAGAACGTAACCCGCACCCGATCTATCTTGATATCAAGAAGCAGTGCCAGTCGGTCGTCATCTTTGCTGCAGCAGGCGATCCCGCTACTCTTACGATGCGCAATTCCAACCAGTTCGGTTATACGTCCGAGCTCGATC
>Ga0247611_10003988_pt1 | contig 21041 bp, 26 predicted proteins | sample 177DNAGHGhighgp2_FD_192422 | JGI IMG/M metagenome (GOLD analysis project Ga0247611, IMG submission 192422) | Sheep rumen microbial communities from Palmerston North, Manawatu-Wanganui, New Zealand - 1770 DNA GHGhigh gp2 | ecosystem: Host-associated > Mammals > Digestive system > Stomach > Rumen...
TATCAGAATTATGTTTTTTGAATTTTTGTCCTTTTGAAGCCATAGAAAAACACCTCCTTTCGGAAGTGTATTCTATCACAAAACTAGTTTTTTATTAATGTCTACCCAGAGGGGTGCATTTCACTTTTAATCGTTTTTTTTCTTTATTATATTTGATATTTTTATTGCTTTTTTATACATAAAGTAAAGTGTGTTATTTGTTACTAATTCGAAGTCTCCTGCATATTCTATTGCGCATCCACCAAAGTTCATTCTAAAGTCGTTTAGTCCTTTATATTTATCATCTTTTGTAATGTTACTAATTCCACCTAGATTAAACTTTTTGAATCCTTTTTTTGAGTATTCTTCTATTACTTTCCAAAGTAGTAGGTGCTTTGCGTTTAGATATCTATAATTCATGTCATATCCATCCATAAACATATATATTGTTCCATAGTATTTAATTACCATTAGACTTGCTAGAACAATACCCTCTGGATATTGTTGTAGTAGGCTCGTTGCGGTTATTAGTTTGTTTTCATATTTATTTAGTAGTGAATCGCTTGTTAGTTTTTTATTTATTAGTTTTGATTTATCTTTATGTAGGTCTTCCATTATTTTGTAGTTTATATTGTTTGTTTCAGATTCTAGTTGTTCATGTTCTTTTTGACTATTCATTAGGTATTCTTCTGTATTTAGTTTTGCGTAGTATAAATCTACCATTCCTTTTTGATCAAAGTTTTTGTATATGTCCTGTAGGAATGTGTAACTTCTTGGATATTTGTATTTTGATTGTTCGTATAGATATTTTAGTTCATTGAAGTTACCTTTATATACATGTATTCCATCTTCTATTGCGTTATTTATTTTTTTTCTATAATTTTTATCTATGTTTTTAAATATGTCTTCTGAAGTTGTTTCTATGTTTAGTACTGCTTCAAATCTAGGTTTTATGTTTTCAAAGTAGTCGTTGTATCCTTGATGTGTATATCCTAGTTTTATTAGTTGTTCAAATATACTATCATAGTGTTTGCTTTGATATATTACTTGTTTTTTGTTATTGTATATGTTTTTTATAATCATTGGATTTATTCTAAAGGCAACTATATCTTTTTTCCCTAAAAATTCTTTTAGTAGTTTTGTAAATTCTTCTACTAGTGTGTAGTCATTAAAATTTATTAAAAATCCACGAGGTGTATATGCATATTTGAATCCACTTCTTTTTTCTACTATTACTAGTGTTGCGGCAAGTATGTAATTATCGTCTACTAGGCCTATAAAGAATGCTTCGTTTTTTTCGTGGTTCATAACAAATGCATATTCTGGTGTTTGATAGAATGTTTTATATGGAAATGTATTTGTAAATGATATAAATTCTTCGTTTGTTAGTTCTTTTATGTACATGTTATACCTCCTAGATTTTTTTTATTCTTATATTTATTATTATAGATTAAAAGTCATAAATAGTCAATTTTAAATTTATGTATATTTTTTTAATTTTTAAATATATATTAATGGGAGGTAGGGTAATTTGACTATTGGTATTCCTAGGGGTTTATTTTATTATTATTATAGTGATTTTTGGATTAGTTTTTTTGATAAGTTGGGTATTAATTATATTATTAGTCCCGAAACAAATGTAGAAATAAAGGAACTTGGGCGAAAGTATTCTACTGATGAGATGTGTTTGTCTTTAAAGAATTATATTGGACATGTTGCGTATTTGGTTGATAAGTGTGATTTTATTTTGGTACCTCGTATTGATAATTATGGCAGGTATCAACAGACATGTACTAATTTTTTGGCTGCTTATGATATTGTTAACAATTTATTCGATGTTGATATTCTTGATTATAATATAAGTTATACTGATGGTGATACTTTAAAGAAAGCTTTTATTGGTATTGGTAAAAGGTTAGGTTTTAGTCGTAAGGAGAGTTTAATTGCTTATAATTATGCTTTAGTTAAATCTCATAAGTTGATGAAGAGTAAGGTTTGTTCTAATGTTAACAAGCTTAATTGTAGTGGTAAAAAAATTTTGATTGTATCTCATCCCTATAATACTTATGATTCTTCTATTGGAGGAAATGTTATTTCTTTTTTAGAAAGTATTGGTTGTGTTGTTATATATAGTGATTTATTTGATGAGGAGTTGTGTTTAAAGAAGTCTTTAGATTTAAGTAGTGGCCTTTATTGGAAGTATAGTCGCCTTATTATTGGTTCTATTTTACTTTGTAAGGATAAAGTAGATGGTATTATATTTTTATCTACTTTTCCTTGTGGCCTTGATTCTTTAGTTAATGAGTTTATTATTAGAAAACTGGATGTTAAGTGTTTGAATCTTGTTATTGATGAGGAGTATGCGTTTGCTGGAATTGAAACTAGATTAGAAAGTTTTGTCGATATTGTCTAGGTTAAAGATTGGTTTTCCTCAGATAGGTAATTATTCAATTCCTGCAAGGTTTTTGTTTTCTAATATTTTGGATTGTGATATTTTGGAGGCTCCAAGTATTACTAATAAGACTATTGAGTTAGGTGTTAAGCATAGTCCTTCTTTTGTTTGTACTCCTTTTAAATATACTCTTGGTACTATGTTAGAGGTAATTGATAAGGGCGCTAATATTGTTGTTCAGTTAGGTGGAGGTTGTAGGTATGGTTATTATCATGAGTTGCAGCGAGCTATTATTAGTGATTTAGGGTATGATGTTCGTGTTGTTAATTTGGTTAGTGCAGGGCGTGCTGATGTTTTTAAAATTTATCGTGAGTTAAAGAGTATTGATCCTAAGTTTTCTCGTTTTCGTGCTTTATATTTTTTATTTATTGTTAAACGTATGATTAGGTATATGGATTATGTTGATGATTATATTAGGTGTAATGTTGGATTTGAGGTAGAGAAGGGGTTAATGGAAAAGTATAATAGTATGATGCTTAATGAGTTTTTGGGGGTTAAGAATGTTTTTGAGTTGAATAAGGTTTTTAAGAAGTATTATGATAAGATTTTAGGAGTTAGTTTGAATAAGCCTGATAATGTTATTAAAGTTGGGGTTATTGGTGAATTATATACTGTTATGGAACCTTTTAGTAATTATTATTTGGAGAAGTCTTTGGCTAGTTTTGGTATGTCTGTTAAGAGATTTACTAATGCTTCATATTTGTTATTTGATAAGGGTAAGTATGTTAGGCGTAATATTCGTAAGTATTCTAAATATGTTAAGTATAAAATGGGTGCGGATGCGAGTGATAATGTGATGAGGGCTGTTTCATTATGCCAGGATGGTTTTGATGGTATTATTCATATTAAGTCTTCTTTTTGTACTCCTGAGATTGGGTCTATGAGTGTTATTAATAAGGTGTGTCATGATTATAATGTTCCTGTTTTGTTTTTTAGTTTTGATTCGAATACTTCCCGTGTTGGGTTACAGACTAGATTAGAGGCTTTTAATGATATGATAGAAATGAGGAAAAAATGAATTGTTATTTAGGTATTGATATTGGATCTATTTCTACTAAGGGTGTTTTAATTGATGATAATGATAAGATAATTAGTTCTTTATATATTTGGACTGAGGGTAATCCTATTAATTCTGTTAAGAAGTTGATTAGTGAGTTAAGAAAGAGTATTCCTAGTGGGTATGTTGTTCGTGGTATTGGTACTACTGGGAGTGCTCGTAAGTTGATTGGATTAATGGTTGATGCGAATGTTGTTAAGAATGAGATTACTGCTCATGCTGTTGGTACAATGTCTATTAATCCTGATGTTCGTACTATTTTAGAAATTGGAGGACAGGATAGTAAGATTATTTTAGTTCGTGATGGTGTTATTGTTGATTATGCGATGAATACGCTTTGTGCGGCTGGTACTGGTTCGTTTTTGTCTAGTCAAGCTAAGAGATTAGATATTCCGATTGAAGAGTTTGGTGATATGGCTTTAAAGAGTAAGAGTCCTGCTAAGATTGCTGCTAGATGTACTGTTTTTGCTGAAAGTGATTTGATTCATAAGGCACAGGTTGGATATAGTAAGGAAGATATTGTTGCTGGGCTTTGTAAAAGTATTGTTTTGAATTATTTAAATAATGTTGGTAAGGGTAAGAAGATTATGGAACCTGTTGTTTTTCAAGGTGGTGTTTCTAAGAATAAGGGTGTTTTAAAGTATTTTCGTGATGTATTAGGGTGTGAGATATCAGTTGACAAAAATAGTCATTTAATGGGTGCTTTAGGTATTGCGATATTATCTCGCAAGCATAGTGATGGTAGAGAGTATAATTTAGATATTAAGGATATTGAGTTTAAGACTGTTGGTAATGAGTGTGGTGGATGTAGTAATAATTGTGAAATTTTAAGGATTTTTAAGGATAAAAAATTAGTTGATACTTGGGGTAGTATGTGTGGTAAATTTTAGCTATTAACTTTTGTTTTTAGCTTTTTTTTAGTATAATTATTTTGGTGGTATTATGGAGATTAGATTAGCTGTTCTTGATGATTGTAGAGAGTTATCGTTTTTAAAGAGAATTGTTTGGGAAGAAACTTATAGAGGAATTTATCCTGATTGGAAACTTGATAATTATGATTATGATGAACATGAGAAAAAGTTTATTAAAATAGTTAATAATTCTGATGTTTTATTATATGTAGTTGAGGATTTAGGTAAATTGGTTGGATATATGGACTATGGAGTTCCTTACAGAAAGTATTTGGATTATGAACAAGAAATTGGATTATTATATTTGAAGAAAGAATATAAAGGTAAAGGATTAGGAAGAAAACTGTTTGATATGGGTTACGAAGGAATAAAGAATAATAGTTATAATAGATTTTTTATTTCTTGTAATAAGTATAATGTAGGAGCTTTAAAGTTTTATGAGAGAATGGGTGGCAAGGTTGTTTATGTTGATGAGGATAACGAAGATAAATCACTCGTTCAGATAAAATTTCATTTTGATATTAGGTGATATTATGGGTATTGATGAGTTAAAAAGTATTATTAAGAATGATTTATTGTTTATATTAGATAATAGGGAAAAATCAGTTATTAGTGTTAGTGATGATGATATTAATAATGTTTATTCTTTACTTCTAGGTAATGATTATGATACTCTTTTACAGTGTCATAATGAGATGGATGATATTGTTAATGGTATTGTTATTAATATTGATAATAGGTTGAAGGCATTATTTGATTTAAGTTTAGGTAAATGTGATAGAGTGGATATTTTAAATGAAATAATTTCTATTAGTAATAGTATTAGATATAATAGTGATAATAAGGCTTATTTTATGGGTGTTATTAAGAAGATTTATGATAATATTAGGGGTGATGAGTTATGATAAAGAAGATAATTGATGATAAGATTTATTGTTATTTTAGTATTCCTGATGATGTTAGAAAGATTCTTATATATTGTCATGGATTTGGTGAGAGTAAAGATAGAATTAATCAACATTTTGAGGTTTTGAATGATAGTGGTATAGGTATTGTTTCTTTTGATTTTCCTTGTCATGGTGAGGATAAGTCAGATGATTTTTGTTTTGATTTAAGTAATAGTTTATATTATTTAGATAGGGTTATTGAAAGTGTTAAAGGGTATCGTGTACCTATTAGTTTAATGGGTTCTAGTTTTGGTGGTTATATTGCTTTAAGTTATATTAATAGGTATAAGGTTAGGTTTGATAAGGTGTTTTTGAAGTATCCTGCTGTTAATTTTTACGAGTGTACTAAGAGAAATTTAGGTATTGATATTGATTATTTTGATACTCATTCTTTTTATACTTTTATTAATGGTAGAAAGTATAGTAGGAGTGCTTTTGTAGAGTTTATGAATGATGATTTGATGAATAATTTTGATAAGTGTGATAATGATATTTTTATTATTCATGGTGATAAGGATAGAACGGTTTTATTATCTGATGTTAAATATTTTTGTGATAAGTATGATATTAAGTTAGATGTTATTTATGGTGCGGAACATGGTATGAAGGATTATTTAGATTTAGTTAATGATAAATTATTGGAGTTTATAAAATAAAAATGGCAAATTTTGATTATTTGTCATTTTTTAGTATATCTAGGGTATGTGCTCCTGCGCCTATTAGGTCCATTCTTTCACATGTTGATAGGTGGTATTTTATAAATAGGTTATATGTTTCATCATCCATTTTGTTCAGTGCTTGTCTTATATAGTTTGCTGGGCCATCTGGAGAAATTATTTTTATTCTTTTTAGGTTTGTTATTTCATTTAGTTCATTAATTTCTTCTAGTGTTAGTCTACTATATAAGTCTGTTGGTTTTGGTGTTACATGGAATGATTCGTTTATTTCTTTATTCTTTAGTGATTCTTTTATATTATTGTCTATAAATCCATGTGTTATTATTGCGTAGTCATTCATACAGTATGCAATCATTATTATTCCGTTTTGTTTTGTTATTCTTTTTGCTTCATTTATAGCTTTTATTTTTTCTTCTTTTGATATTAAGTGATACATTGGACCAAATAGAAGTGTTAAATCATATGTGTTATCTTTTATCATAGATAGGTCTTTTGCGTTACCTAGTATTGTTTTTATATTTTTGTTTTTTTGTTCTATTTGTTTTATATTATGTTTTACTAGTTCTACTGAGGTTACGTCGTATCCTTCTTCAGAAAGTGGAATAGAGTATCTACCTGTTCCTGCTCCTATATCTATTATTTTGTCTCCTTTTTTTAGGTATTTATTAATATATTTCATTGATGTTATAAATTCTATTTCACCACGTCTTCTTGTTAGTCTTTTGTCTTCATTAAATTTATTATAGTATTTTATTAGATTTTCTTCGTTCATAATTTCACCATGAATATAATATGATATTTTTATTATTTTTTCAAGTGTTATATTTTTTTTTTATTTTATGATATAATATGTTTATGGTAGGTGTGATGTGATGAAATTAAAAAAATCGATTTTTGTGTATGTTCCATATGTTATTTTCTTATTTATTTCAGTCTTTATTAGTTTTTTTATTTATAGTTTTACTTTGGATTTGTTTGTTTTTGTTATAACTTTGATTTCATTTTTGTTCATATTATTTATAATTAATTATTTTTCAATATATAGATATATTGGACATGTGATTAGAAAGCAATGGCATATTTGTGATTTTTAATATTATTATTATCATTCTGTTTATGTACGTATCAGAAAAATTCCACAAATATCTATTATTATAGTTGATGAATATGGAAATGAAAGAAAAATTACTTCAAGGGGTTTTTATAGTAAAAAATTTTGTTCGTTTATTAAAAAAGAATTAATAAAAGGTGATTCATTTAGAAATAATAAATTGTTAGTTGATGTATATTTTATTGGTGATAAATATTATGTTGATTTAAATAGTGTGAAATTTGATGAGGAGAATTTATGAAAAATAGAGCTTTTAGTATTGTATTGACTGTTATAGTGTTCTTATTTTATTTATTTTTATTAGTTGTTTCTATATGTTTGAGAATGTATGATGTTACATTATTGTTTTTAGCTATATTGATTTTTTTAATTATGTTTTATAAGTTTACAAGATATAGGTATATTAAATATGGAGTAAAAAAATTAGGATATATTTGTTATTATAATGATTATTCGTCAGGTTATGGGAAATATGGTAATTATACTTATTCAATTCCTGAGGTTGATATTATGGTTATAGACGATAACCATGAAAAGATGATTTCTTCAAATAATTTTTTTAATCAGCCATTTTTTAAAGGATTAAATAGTACTAGGTTTTTAGAATTAAGTTCATCTAATAAGAAAATATATGTAGATGTATATTATATTGGTGATAAATATTATGTTGATTTTGATAGTGTAAGAATTGATTAAGGATGTGATTTTACGTGGATGAAATAAGAGAAAAAGGTGTTTTGAAGAAGGGTTACATCATAACTATTGAAGAATATAGTGGTTTTGGAATGGTTAATGTGTTTGTTGATGGAAAAGTTTATCATTTAGATAAGCTGATAATGGATGAAAAGTTTAAATTGGTTATGAAGGATTTTTTATTTAGATATAAATTTGGAGAAGATTTTACTGTTAAAGGAATTCTTGTTGATGTATATTTATACAATGATAGAATAAGTATTGATTTGAATAGTGTTAATGTGGAGGAATTGTAGTATGAAATTGAAAAGAAAAAAAAGCCTTGCTTTTATTCCTATCATTCTTATGTTAGTTTTTTTTGTTTTTGAATTAATTAAATTAGATTCAAAGAATTATTATGATTTTAAGAGGTTTACTCATTATTGTATTTTTCCTCTTATTTATGTGATTATTATTGCGTTAATGCTATTAATTAGTAGAATTCGTGATTATTTACAAAATCGTGATATTTTAAAGCATGGTGAAAAAAAAATTGGATATATATATACTGTGTATGCTGATATATATCATTCTAGTTTTCCAAGAAGAAAAATGTTATTTTACTGTTTGAAAGTTTTAGTTCCTGATCTTTTATATCCAAAAGTATATGTTGTTAAGGATTTATCTTATAATAATGGTTATAAATATATTGCTCGACAATTAGATAATGTTACTGCGTTATCTGATGATGAATTTAAATTAAGGACATTTCCTGTTGATGTTTATGTAAAGAATGGCAAATATTATGTTGATGTGGATAGTGTGAAATTAGATTAGGTTTGTTTGTAGTATTTATAATTATTTAAAATTATTTAAAATTATTATGTTTATGTATAATAATTTTTTTTGAATATATAATCTCTTTTTGTATCATTATTGATATGAAAGGAGATTTTTTTTATGGCACGTCATAAAGTTGAGATTTGTGGCGTGAATACTGCGAATATTAAGGTTTTAAGTAATGATGAGATGGTGGAGTTATTTAAGAGGTACAAGTCTGGTGATAGTCTAGCGAAGGATGATTTAATTAGTGGTAATTTGAAGCTTGTTTTAAGTATTTTACGTAAGTATAATAATCGAGTGGATAATATGGATGATTTGTTTCAGGTTGGTTGTGTTGGTTTGATTAAGGCAATTGATAATTTTGATTTAAGTCATGGTGTTATGTTTTCTACTTATGCGGTTCCTATGATTTTAGGTGAGGTTAAGAGATATTTAAGGGACAATAATAGTGTTAGGATTGCTCGTAGTATTAAGGATACTGCTTATAAGGCTTTAAAGAAAAAGGAGGAGTTAACTAATGAGTTTGGTCGTGAACCAAGTGTTATGGAGATTTCTCGAGCTTTGGGATTGTCTGAGTATGATGTAAGTAATGCACTGGACTCTATGAGGGATACTGTTAGTATGTTTGAGCCTATTTATAATGATGGAGGAGATACTATTTATCTTGCTGATCAGTTAAGTGATACTAAGGGTAGTACTTATTCTTTGGATGCTCATATTGAGTTAAAGGATGCGATGAATAAGTTAAGGGATAAGGAAAGGTATATTTTACTTGAAAGGTATGTTATTGGTAAGACTCAGATGGAGTTATCTGAAGAACTTGGTATTAGTCAGGCTCAGATTTCTCGTTTAGAGAAAAGTGGTTTGGATAGTTTAAAAAAAATGATTGATTAGGTATTTTTTGTTTTTGATTTTAGTAATATTATATGGGTGATTTAATGCGTCTTTCTGATTTACAGAGTAAGGATATTATTAGTGTGAATGATGGGAAAAAGGTTGGTTCTATTATTGATGTTGTTGTTTCAAGTGATGGAGTTATTGATTGTTTGATTATTGAGTGCGGTAAGTTTTTTTCAAGATTTTCTCGTAATGAATTAGAGGTTAAGTGGTGTGATGTTAAAAAAATTGGTGAGGATGTAATACTCGTTAGTATTTAAGTTTTATGTTTTTTGATTTTTTTTAATATTTTTTAGTGATTTGAAAATTATTTTTTTGACATATTTTTAATATGTTTTTTTCTTTATGTTTTCTTGACTTGTTTATTCTGTATGTTATATAATGTGCTTATCTTAGGGTAAATGAGGTTTATTATGCATAGTAAAAATGATATTGATATGTTAACTAATGTTAGAAAGTATTTGATTGATATTTCTAAGAGAGTTTATAGAGATTATAAGTTTTTCTTTCAAGCTGAAAATAGGGAACAAAGGCGTGAAATATATAATCGTTCTGTTAGTATTGGTGATTCAAGTTGCTATTATCCTGTTGTTTGTAAGTCTTTTTGCAAAGTGATTTTTTAACTTCTATTTTATTTTTGGAATTTCTTATTATTGACAATTATAAAATTATAGTGTATAAATTTATATGGTGTACAGGGAGGCAATTATGGCAAAGAATTTAGTAATAGTGGAATCACCTAGTAAGTCTAAGACTATTGAAAAATATTTAGGTAGTGATTATAAGGTTTTATCTAGCAAAGGTCATATTCGTGATTTATCTACTAAGGGTAAATTTGGTCTGGGTGTTGATATTGATGATAATTTTAAGCCTGATTATGTAACTATTAAGGGTAAGAAGAAGGATGTTGATACTTTAAAAAAAGAGGTTAAGGATTCGCAACATGTATTTCTTGCTACCGACCCCGATCGTGAAGGGGAGGCTATTAGTTGGCACTTATATGATGCTTTAGGTTTAAGTGATGCTGTTTATGATCGCGTTGTTTTTAATGAGATTACTAAACCTGCAATATTAGAGGCTTTTAAGCATCCTAGAAAGATTGATCAGGATTTGGTTAACAGTCAAGAGACTCGTAGAATTCTTGATAGGATTATTGGTTTTAGATTGAGTAATTTGATTCGTTCTAAGACTAATGGTAGTAGTGCTGGTCGTGTACAAAGTGTTGCTTTAAAGTTGATTGTTGAAAAGGAAAGGGAAATTGATGCTTTTGTTCCTGAAGAGTATTGGAGTATTAAGGCTAATTTTTCAGATTTTTCAGCTGATTTGGATACTTTTAATCATGAAGAGTTAAAGATTAATAATAAAGATGAGGCTGATAATGTACTTAGTTCTTTAGGTGATACTTTTGTTGTTGAATCAGTTGATTCTAAGGATAAGGCTAAGAATAGCAAGTTTCCTTTTATTACTAGTACACTTCAACAGGAGGCTTCTACTAAATTAGGATTCAATGCTAAAAAGACTATGAGTGTTGCTCAGAAGTTATATGAGGGTATTACTCTAGAGGATGAGACTGTTGGTTTAATTAGTTATATGCGTACTGATTCTGTTAGGTTTTCTGATGAGTTTATTAAGGCTACTTATAAGTATATTGAAGATGAGTTTGGTCATGATTATGTAGGATTTGTTAAGAATAGTAAGAAGAGTGAGAATGTTCAAGATGCTCATGAGGCAATTCGTCCTACTAGTATTTATAGAACTCCTCTTTCTGTTAAGAAGTTTTTGAGTAATGATGAGTATAAGTTATATAAGTTAATTTATAGTAGAGCGCTTGCTAGTTTAATGGCCCCTGCTAAAACTTTAAATACTACTGTTATTCTTGATAATAATAATTATCAGTTTAAGGTTAATGGGCAGATTATTACTTTTGATGGTTATTTGAAAGTATATGGTGAGTATGAGGATACTAAGGATCAGGTTTTACCAACATTTAGTGTTAATGATAAATTAGAGAGTGATGATATTGAGTCTTTACAACATTTTACTCAACCACCTAGTCGTTATACTGAAGCTAAGTTAATTAAAGATTTGGAAGAATTAGGTATTGGTAGACCTAGTACTTATGCGACTATTATTGATACTATTAAGAAACGTGGATATGTTGATGTAGTTGAGAAGAAGTTTGTTCCAACTGAAATTGGTTTTGAAATAACTGATAAATTACAGATGGGATTCTCAAATATTATCAATGTCGAATATACTGCTAATATGGAAGATGAACTTGATAAGATTGCGGAAGGTAAGCAAGTTTGGTATGAAACTTTGGATAGATTTTATAAAGATTTTGAACCATCTTTGAAGAAAGCTTTTGATTTGCTCCCTAAAAAAGAGGTTAAGGAAACTGGTGAATCTTGTCCAGAGTGTGGTAAGCCATTAGTTATTAGAAAAGGGAAATATGGTGAGTTTACTGCATGTAGTGGATATCCTAGTTGTAAGTATGTTAAGACTGAACCTAGGGTAGAAGAGGAAATTATTGATTGCCCTAATTGTGGTGGTAAGATTGTTGAGAAACGTAGTAAAAGAGGTAAGATTTTTTATGGGTGCAACAATTATCCTACTTGTAAGACTGCATATTGGGATAAGCCAATTGGTAAATTGTGTCCAGAGTGTAAGAACATGTTGACAGAAAAGGGTAAAAAAATTAAATGTTCAAGTTGTGATTATAGTGAAGAACTAGAAAGTGTTTAATTTTCTAGTTTTTTTGACTTTTTTTTATAATTTGTTATAATATTGTTACTTAGGTAAAGGGGAATTTTAATGAGAAATAAAGATGATGTTTCTTGGTATGCAATGTTAGATGAGGCTAAATTATATGTTGCGGAACATGGCAATTTAGAAGTGCCTGCATTGTATGTTACTAAGAGTGGAAAAAAATTAGGAATATGGATAAAAAATCAAAGAAACCTTTGTGACCCTGAAAGCGAACGTGGAAAGTTACTTTCTGAAATAGGAATGCGTTTTGGAAAGAAACAAAGAAGTAAACCAACATGGGAAGAAATGTATGAATATGCAAAAGCATATTTTGTTGAACATGGTAATTTAGAGATACCTTTTGCATTTAAAATTCAGGATGAAAAATATGGGATTATAAATTTAGGAATGTGGTTATCAAAACAGAGAGGAAGATGTGATCCTGAGAGTGAACGTGGAATATTGCTTTCTAAAATAGGAATGCGTTTTGAAACAAAGAAGATAAATAAGGTTTCATGGGAAGAAATGTATGAGAAGGCGAAGTCATATTCTAAAAAATATGGGAATTTGGATGTTCCACGTAATTTTAAAACAAATGATGGAATAGTATTTGATGAAAATGGCGCAAGTTTAGGCACTTGGTTAGATTATCAGAAAAAAAATTGTGATCCTGAAAGTGAACGTGGCGTATTGCTTTCTAAAATAGGAATGCATTTTGTAACTATAAAAAAATGTAAAGTGACATGGGAAGAAATGTATGAATATGCAAAAGCATTTTTTGTTGAACATGGTAATTTAGAGATACCTTCTGCGTTTAAAATTCAGGATGAAAAATATGGGATTATAAATTTAGGAATGTGGTTAGCAAAACAGAGAGAAAGATGTGATCCTGAGAGTGAACGTGGAATATTGCTTTCTAAAATAGGAATGCGTTTTGAAACAAAGAAGATAAATAAGGTTTCATGGGAAGAAATGTATGAGAAGGCGAAGTCATATTCTAAAAAATATGGAAATTTGGATGTTCCACGTAATTTTAAAACAAATGATGGAATAGTATTTGATGAAAATGGCGCAAGTTTAGGCACTTGGTTAGATTATCAGAAAAAAAATTGTGATCCTGAAAGTGAACGTGGAATATTGCTTTCTAAAATAGGAATTCATTTTGTAACTATACAAAAACGTAAAATAACATGGGAAGAAATGTGTGAGTATGCAAAATCATATTTTGTTGAAGATGATAGTTTAGAGATACCTTCTGTGTTTAGAATTGAGAATGAGGATAAAAATAATAAAGAAAGTATTACAGCAGAATGGTTAAAAATGTATTTGAGCGCTGTAACATATTATAAAACTCATGGTAATTTAAATGTACCTAAAAGTTTTAAAGATTCTGATGGATTGGCATTAGGCATATGGATCGTTATGCAAAGACACTATTATGGTAAAAATAAGTTGTCGGAAGATAAGATTTCTTTATTAAATGCTATAGGAATGATATGGGAAAAAAGAAAAAATAAATTTGATATTTCACTTATGTGTGTTGAGTATAATATCGATATTAATAAGAATATTTTAATTTTAAATAATAATATATCATCAATTGAATTTAAAGTTAAATTATCATATTTGAAAGCTAATGGTATAAATATTGTTGATGAAAATGGTATGTTACATGAAATGTTTTCTATGTCTAGTATGAATATGAAATTAAAGTATGGTGTTAGTTTAGAGGATTTAGTAAATATGTATGATAAGGAGAAGAGTAAATAATGTTTTTAAATAAGTATTTAGATAGCTTTTATTACGGTTTAGTTTATGATAATTATGATTCTTCTTATTTAGAGAGTATTGATGAGAATAATTTCGTTAGAGTTTATAATATTTTTAGTAAGTATAATTTTTATTTTATTAATGATATAATATTAAATTATATGGAATTATTTGAAATGGAACATAATGATGTAGAAAATGGTATTTTAAGATTGAAGGATAAGTTAGGTAATGATTTTGTTTATATTATTGGTAATGATATGAGGTATTTAGATGAAATAATTAGTGAAAACTAGTTATTTCTTTTAGTTTGTTTTTATGTTATACTATATATAGTTGAGGGGATGATTCTATGCAAGTTGTATATCATGGTAGTTATTGTAGTATTCCAAAACCACAGATTGCAATAGGTAAATATACTAAGGATTTTGGTAGTGGATTTTATTGTACAATATTAGAGGAACAAGCTGAAAGGTGGTCTTTGAAGTTTGATGATTCTATTATAAATATGTATGAATATCATGAAAATAATAATTTAAATATTAAAGAGTTTAGTGTAATGACTGATGAATGGTTAGATTTTATAATTGCTTGTAGAAGTGGGAAAAGTCATAATTATGATATTGTTATTGGAGCTATGGCGGATGATCAGGTATATAATTATGTTACTGATGTTATTAATGGTAGTATTACTAGGGAAGCTTTTTGGGAACTTGCTAAATTTAAGCATCCTACTCATCAAATTGCTTTTTGTACAGAACAAGCACTTAATTGTTTAAAATTTATTGGTAGTAAGGAAATATAGTATGAGTGAAATTGATAATAGGTTATTTTTTACTTGTAGCTTTATTGAGTATGTAGCTAGAAGTACATGTAATACTAAAAAATATGTTGTTAATAAGTTAGGGGAAGCTAATGTTAAAAAAATTTTTTCTTTAGCAGATATTTATCACAGTGAAAATATTGATAAGATTAAAGATGAATTTGTAGATAAATGTTCTATTGAATTTGGTGATTATGATATTTTATCTGATATTCGAAATAGTAATCCTCCTACATATTGGGATATGGGTAAAGTTTATTCTAGACTTATTATTATGTTAGATTCTAATACTCAATTATATGTTGATAATATTATTAAAGTTTTATCTTCTTTTATAGTTGAAAAGTTAGATAATTATGATAGTAGTTTGTATTATGAGAACTCTAGTTATATTTATGAATGTTATGTAGAAGGTAAGATTTTATAGTTTTTAATATAAAAGGAATTAGTTTTTAGCTAATTCCTTTATTTTTTCTGTGTTTTTAAAGTTTAGTTTTGATATTTTTTCTAGTATTTCAAATCCGTATTGTTTTGTTAGTTTTACTCCTATTTCATCTACTTTTGGTCCTGCACCTTTTACTAGGAATGTATTGTATTTTTCTCCTAGTTTATCGAATTCTTTTAGGAATATATATCTACTTATTAGTGAGGCACAAGCAACTGATAGACATTTATCTTCTGCTTTTGTCATGAATGTTATTCCTTTTGTATAGTTAGGTACTTGTTTTAAGTAGTTATAGTATACAAATGGTTTTGCAAATTGGTCTACTACAGTATATTCTATATCGTTATATTTTTCTTTCATTTTTGTTAATACTTTGTTATGCATAATTGCTTTAATTTTATTCATATTAATATCAGATGTATATTTTTTGTTGTATTCTTCGTTTGATAGTATCATGCATTCATATGGTATTTTTTTAATTATTTGTGGTACTATTTCTAGTATTTTTTCGTCTGTTAGTTTTTTTGAGTCTTTTACTCCTAGACTTTCAAGAAATTTTATATTTTCTTTGTTTACGTATGAAGCAGCTACTACTATAGGGCCGAAGTAGTCACCTGTTCCAACTTCGTCTGATCCTATTGTTGTTGCGTTATATATTTTAGGGTCTACGTATATTTCTTTTTTTTCTTTTTTCTTTTTGTCTTCTGAGTTAGAGATTTCTACTTGTTTAGTAGGGTTTAGATGTCTTTCCATCTCTTTCCACATATTTGCGTCTATGTCTGCTGATATTCCTTGAAATACTGCTTTTCCTGAGTTATATAGTGTTATTACTGTATCTGCTTCATCTGCTTGGAATATTGCGTAGTCTGGTGTTTTTGGCCTTTTTTTATCTTCAAAGTATTTAATCATTTCTTGTTTTGTATTTTCACTTACTTTTAATGTTATTGTCATATGATTCCCTCCATATTTATTTTAACATTTTTGTTTATTTTTGTCTATTTTTGTAATATAATTATTATAAGAGAGGGTGTTATTATGGGACTAGTTGATATAATAATTGTTGTTTTTATTTTAATTGGTGGTTTTGTTGGATGGCATAGGGGAGTTATTAAGGAAGCAGCATCAGCTGTTGGTATTGTTGTTGTTAGTGTTTTATCTTTTATTTTGAAGAATCCTTTGTCTATTGTTTTTTATGAGAATTTACCGTTTTTTAAGTTTGGAGGTATTTTTAAGGGTGTTACTGTTTTAAATATTGCGTTATATGAGTTAGTTGCGTTTTTAGTTGTTTTTTCTATTTTAATGATTTTGTGGAAGGTTGTTTTATTAATTACTTCTTTAGTTCAAAAAATTATTGATGCGACTATTATTTTAGGTTTTCCTTCTAAGATATTAGGTTTTATAATAGGTATTGTTGAAAATTATTTGATTTGTTTTATTGTTATTTATATACTAGTGCTTCCTATATTTAGTGTTCGTGAGGTTGTTGAGTCAGATTATGCGAATTTTATTTTAAATGATACTCCAATTGTATCTAGTATTGTTGATAGTAATTCAGAGTTTGTTGATGAGTTTGTTTCTTTAAAGGATAAGTATGATAATACTGATAGTGCTTCTAAATTTAATTATGATACATTGGATTTATTTTTAAAGTATGATATAATTGATATCAAGTCTGCAAGAAGACTACGTGATAAGAATAAGTTGAAGATTGATGGAATTGATGATTTATTAAAGAAATATGAGGAGGAATAGTTATGTTAGTACATGGAAATAAGGATAATTTTGATAGTTTAATTAGTGATGGAGTAGTAGTTGTTGATTTTTTTGCGAATTGGTGTGGACCTTGTAAGATGTTAGGACCTGTTTTAGAGGAATTATCTAGTTCTAGAAGTGAGGTTAAGGTTGTTAAGGTTGATGTTGATGAGGAAGAGGATTTAGCTCGTAGATTTGGTGTTATGAGTATTCCAGCACTTTATCTATTTAAGGATGGAAAACAAGTTGATAATAAGGTAGGTTTTATGCCTTTATCTGACTTGGAAGAATGGATTAATAATTAATTATTAGATAATTTAATGTTTGACTTTAATGTTTAATTGTGTTAGAATGTATGTAGTGAAGGAATTCTTCATATAGTAAAAAAGGATATGTTTGATTGTGCGAATCAGACATATTCCCTTGAGGGTCATCTGAAATCAACATTAGTTGAAATCAGATGTTTTTATTATCTAAATAATAAAGTGATTATTATGAAGAATAATAGCAGTATTATAATAAATTGAGAAGTTTCTCTTTTTGTCATAAATACCACCACCTTTCTATTATCATTGATAAAAGAAAGGGAACCATCTGATATTTTCAAACATACCCGATATAATTATAACTTATAATTAATTTTAATACAATATATTTATTTAATTTTATGTTAATTTGTATATATTTTTATTTTTTTATCATAATAGTAGTGGTGATATTATGAAAGAAAAAAATGAATTATTGATGCATATTTATGAGACTTGTGATATGGGTGTTAAGAGTACTACTAAGTTGATTGATTTATTAAGGGATAAGGATAATAAGATTAAGAAGTTATTGGAAGATGAGTTAAAGGAATATGAGAAGTATTTAGTTAAGAGTGAGAAGTTATTAAAAAAGAATAAGGTTGAACCTGAGGGTGCTGGTATGATGGCTGAAATGATGTCTAAGATGTCTATGAAGATGGATGTTAAGAAGGATAATAGTGACTCTAATATTGCGGGAATTCTTACTGAGGGTTTTACTATGGGTATTATTAATATGAATAAGAAGATTGAGGCATATCGTGATGATTGTGATAATAGTATTATTGATTTGGCTAATGATATTGTTAATTTTCAAGAAAAAGAAATTAAGAATTTAAAGAGTTATTTGTAAAAAAAATATAAGGGTTTTCCTTATATTTTTCTATATAGTCCTATTGCTTTTCCTAGTATTGTAATATTTTTAAATATAAATGGTTCCATTGTATCGTTTTCTGGTTGTAGTCTAAAGTGATCTGTTTCTTTATAGAATGTTTTAAGTGTTACTTCATTTTCGTCAGTCATTGCGACTACTATTTCACCGTTTCTTGCTGTGTTTCTTCTTTCTACTATTACTATGTCTCCATCTAGTATTCCTGCATTAATCATTGATTCACCATCTACTTTTAGTGTGAATACGTCTTTGTTTTTTGGTACTAGGTAACTTGGTAATTGAAAGTATTCATCAGGTCTTTCTATTGCTTCGATAGGGTTTCCTGCTGTAATTTTTCCTAGTAGTGGTACTTCAATTATGTTTTCATTTTTTTCTTCATATTCGTTATTTACTAATAATTCTAAAGCTCTGTTTTTTGAGTTTTCTTTTTTAATATATCCTTTTTGTTCTAGTTTTGATAAGTGTACATGGATTGTTGCTGGGGAAGATATTCCAAGTGCTCCACCTATTTCTCTTGTAGTAGGTGGGTATCCATGCGAGACTATGAATTTTTTTATGAACTGTAAAATTTCGTCTTGTTTTTTTGTAAGTTCTTTCATTTGAAACCTCCTTTTTATGTTTACATTATAACATGTAAATATATGTTTGTCAAACATTTGTTTATAAAATATATTGACACGAACAACTGTTTGTGATAAAATTATTTCAGAAAGGGAGAGATTAGTATGTTAGAAGTTTTAAAAAGCAAAGTTATGATTTTATTTGTATTATTAGTTATGGGAGTAATCTTTATTGATTGTTCAGCTAATAATAATTTAGAGGAAAGTGTCGAGCCGACTAATCTTGTTCTGAATTATTAGGTATTTATTGAAATACTTTTTTTTTTATTATATAATCTTTTATAGGTGGTAGCATGATATATTTATTCTATGGTGAAGAGGAGTTTTTAATTGATTCTGAGATTAAGAAACTTATTAGTAAAAATAAAATTGATAGTAATTCTATTAGTAGATATGATTTAGAAGTTGATAGTATTAAGAGTGTTATTGATGATGCGTGTACTATTTCTTTATTTGATGATAAAAAGTTTATTATTGTTTATAATTTTGATAAGCTCTTAAAAGATGATGAGAAGTTATTAAGTGAATTTATTAATAATATAGGTGAGGTTATTATTATTTTTGTTGCTTCTAAGTTGGATGATAGGAAGAAGATTGTTAAGGAGATTAAAAAGATTTCTACTTCAAAGGAATTTAATAAGAATAAAAATATTAGTAATATTGTAAGAAGTATGTTTGATGATTATAAGGTTGATTATAAAACTGTTGATTTATTAATTAGTATGGTTGGTAATGATTTACGTATTTTGAGTCAGGAAGTTGAAAAATTAAAAATTTATAAGGATAATAAAGAGATTACTTATGATGATGTTTTGAATTGCGCTAGTAGTGGAGATAATGATGATATTTTTGATTTAATAAATTATATTGTTGTTAAGGATAAGGAAAAGGCAATGTCATGTTATAGTAGTTTGTTACGTCGTAATGAGGAGCCTATTAAGATTATTATTAGTTTGGCTAATCAATTTAGATTATTATATCAGTGTAAGGAATTATATAAAAAGGGTAATGGTGAGGATAGTATTTCTAAGATAATAGACGTGCATCCTTATAGAGTGAAGCTTGCTTTAGATAAGTGTCGCAATTATAGTAGTAAAGTTTTACTAAATTATTTATTGGAGCTCTCTGATATTGATTCTAAAATTAAGAATGGACTTATTGATAAGAGTTTAGCTTTAGAATTGTTTATTTTGGGAAATTAAAAACACAATTAATTATTGTGTTTGTTTTTTTCTATAGCCATCATTATTTTTTCTAGTTGATTTTCATATTTGTTGTTTTTGGGAATGTAGTATTTTCTGTTTTTTAGTTTTGGTGGCAAGTATTCTTGATTAACCCAATTGTTTGGATAGTCATGTGGATATTTGTAATCAGGTGAGTTTGTTTTTATGTGGTTTGGAACACTATAGTAGTTTCCTTTTTCTATGTCTTCTAGAGCTAGATTAAGTCCTGTGTAGGCACTATTTGATTTAGGTGAAAGAGCTAGGTCTATAACCATTACTGCTAGTGGAATTCTTGCTTCTGGTAGTCCTAATCTTTCACATGCATTTATACAAGCGTCTACTCTTGGCCCCATATTTGGATTTGCGAGTCCTATATCTTCATATGCAATTACTGACATTCTTCTATATATTATGTCTAGGTCTTCAGCTTCTATTAAACATGCTAGATAGTAGAGTGCTGCATTTACGTCTGATCCTCTGATTGATTTTTGAAATGCGCTTATTACGTCATAGTGTCCATCTTCGTTATTATCGTAAAATGATGTTGGTTTGTTGTTTATTTTTTTTAGTAGTTCTAGATTTATTATTTGGTCATTGGTAGAGTAGTAAGCAAGTTCTAATAGGTTATATGCATATCTTAAGTCTCCACCTGAACATTTAGCTATATAATTAATTGATTCTTCATCTATTTTTATGTTTTTTAATATGTCTTTTTTTATACATTTATTTAATGCTTCTACTATGTCTTTTTTTTCTAGTTCTTTTAGTTCAAATATTTGACATCTACTTCGTATTGCGGGATTAATTTTATGATATGGGTTTGATGTTGTCATTCCTATTAGTGTTATTAATCCATTTTCTAGGTATGGAAGCATTAGGTCTTGTTTGTCTTTATTCATTCTATGTATTTCATCCAT
>Ga0247611_10003989_pt1 | contig 21041 bp, 15 predicted proteins | sample 177DNAGHGhighgp2_FD_192422 | JGI IMG/M metagenome (GOLD analysis project Ga0247611, IMG submission 192422) | Sheep rumen microbial communities from Palmerston North, Manawatu-Wanganui, New Zealand - 1770 DNA GHGhigh gp2 | ecosystem: Host-associated > Mammals > Digestive system > Stomach > Rumen...
GTGGCGCAGTGTTGAAGAAGCAGCCGGTATTCAGACAATCAAGGAATACATGCGCAGCATCGGTATCGACAGCCGCTGCATTGACATCTATACACCTAATGAAATGTATGCCATCGGTGAACAGAATTTACTGATGTCACCAATTCAGATTGCGGCTGCAGAAAGCGTCATTCTGTCCAAGGGACTGTATACAGAACCTCATGTTATTGACAGAATTGAATTCATCAATTCTACCGAAGAACCAATCGTCGCTGATCCAGTTCAGCGTCAGGTCTTATCCGAAGGCGCAGCCTGGTTAAGCAAGTACCTTGAACAGGTATCAGTCAACGGTAAATCCGTTGGCGGTGCTGCTTCCGACTGGACAACCAATGGACGTCTGGCCATGATCAGAAAATCTGCCTATACCGTTTACGGTAAGACCGGTACTTCTCTTTACGACTCAACGATCCGTAGTAAATATCACTGGCCACATTCAGCCGCCAAGGACTGGCTGATGATGGGCGGTACCAACGATTACAGTTTCTGTTTCTGGATGGGTTTCGATACCGGCCAGTACATTGATGAAACATGTTATATCTCTTCTGCCTATAAGAGACAACGTCATGACGGTCTCACTGTCAGCGGTCTGCTTGATGCTGCCTATGAAGCATTCGGCAAACCAGTCAACGGAAACAACAGACCATCAAGTGTCATTTCCATAACTCACGTAAAAGGCATGACTGAATACTGTTCTCCACCGGCTTACTGCCCGGAAAACATGATTACCAGCAGTTTTGTTCTGGCAACCAATGCCAATGTTGTTGAGTACAATCCGGCTTCTGAGATTCCAGCTCCGGAATCATTGATGGCCAATTATTCGGCAACAACAAATTCCATCACAGCTACCATTTCCGCTTATCCTGATCCAAGTGCTCTGACCGTTGCTGAATCAACTTACAAGAAAGAAATCAACGGAAGGACTTACACATTCTTCTATGGTTACCATCCATCCTGGGTCGATGGTGTCATTAAGTATCAGTTTGAATTATGGAAACCGGATGGAACTGTAGCTGAAGAGGTTATTCAGGTAGATCCGTTGGCAGCTAACTCTGCCCGATTCACAAATATCAAACCAATGCTTAATACCGATCAAACCTACATTATCAAAGCATGCTATTATTACGATATCAGCGGCGTAATGGGCCCGGTAGTTCAGCAAACCGTAACTGTCAAAGGCTTAATACCAGATAACGGCGGAGATGAGCCAGGAAATGATCCGGGAAACGGTACTATTAATCCCATTAATCCGGTTAATCCGCAATCATCCAACAGTTTTATCAAGTAAACAGCTATTCATAAGGGTGATATAAATGACTACTACAAAAAAGAAGAAAAAAAGCACAAAATCTTCTAATAAGGTGAGTTCTAAGAAAACAACCACCGCAAATAAGCCTGCCAGGAAACAGGCTCCTTTGCTTGTTGTGGAAAAGATCTCTCCTTTGAAGATTGTCAATGATAAGAAAGAAGTTGTTTACGAGTATGTTGCCCAGCCTGTTCCAGTAAATGAAAAACCGGTTTCCGACATTGATTACTTCACCGCTCCAGAAGATGAAGACAGAATTCAGAAGATCATTGATGAAGTTGATGAACTGATCAAACCGGAAATAACAGAAACCTCCTTTGACTCTTATCAGTCCGAAGAGGAGGAAGAAATACTGAATACGGTTGAAGAAATCGTTAATCAGCCTTCTATAGAACCAATCGTTACGGAAAGTGACGAGATCAGCGAACAAGTCGAAGAAGTCATTACTCAGCCTGAAGAAGAGATTCAGGTTGAACAGAATCAACAAAATGAACAGATTGAACAGACGGATAAGATTGAAGAACCGGAAAGCATTGAAACCGCCAATCCTGTCAAGCGTTTCCTTCTGACCGTATTGGCCAGCATCAAGGCCTTTGCGCTCTCCATCGCAACTTCCTGTAAGACCATCTGGTCCAAATTTACTACCTTCTGCTCTCAGCGTGTTGAACTGATAAAAGAAAAGCAGCAGGCACGTAAGGAAGCTGCAAAGGCGAAAAAAGCCGAACGTGAAGCCAGCGGTGAACCGAACTTCTTTGAAAAGATAAAGATAATTGCTGTATTATCAGTCAAGAAAATCAAGAGATCACTGAACCGTACCGGTAAGAAAATCAAGGATTATTTTGCCTCTATTAAGGAAAAACAGCAGCTGAAGGCTCAGCAGCGTCAGGCGGAAAAAGAATTGCGTAAGCAGGACCGTGAACAGGAAGAACTGCTGAAGCAGCAGGCCAAAGAGTCTGAATTATCCAATCTGACTGCTACCGGCATGATCAAACCTATCAAGGTCGTTGATCAGACTGGAACGATCGTTCTGGACCGCAAGGCTCTGGCTGCAGCTGAAAAGAAAAACTGGTTTGCAAGTACCGGCAAAAAGATCAAGGCTTTCTTCTCTGATATCAAGAACAAACTGTTCAAGGATAAATATCTTGATGAAGGAGAAGAAAAGAAACAGGCTGTCACCGAAGAACTGCTTGTTGATGAGCCACTGACCGATGAAGAAAAGAAGAGTCTCAACAGACAGATAAAATCCCGTAAATTCGCGAATTCGGTGATGGGAGTACTGGTGTTCTTTGTTCTCTTAGGTGCCCTGAGCGGTTTCTCAACCGTTGGTGTCATTCTAAGTAAGACGGATGTCATTCTGGATACTAAAGACATCCGTAACCAGGACTCAACTCTGATTTTTGACGATCAGGGTGAACGTGTTGCCATTGTCGGTAAGGAATCCCGTATCTCTTACTCCTACTCTTCCTTCCCGCAGGTTGTGATCGATGCCTTTGTCTCCATTGAAGACTCACGTTTCTTTGAACATCCGGGCTTTGACGTACCGCGTTTTGCTAAAGCCTTCCTGGAAAACATCAAGTCTCTGAGTTTTGCCCAGGGCGGCTCTACCCTGACCATGCAGGTCATCAAGAATACCTATTTCGCAGTCGATACGATTGCGCCTAAGGGCATTGACCGTAAGGTTCAGGAAATCTATTATGCCTTGAAGATTAATAAGATCGTTTCCAAGGAAAAAATCTTTGAATTATATGTCAATAAGGTCAACTACGGTGAAACCGCCAGAGGTATTCAGGTCGCTTCGCAGTATTACTTCGACAAGAACTGCACCGAATTGTCTCTGGTTGAAGCTGCCATGCTGGCCGGTCTGGTAAAGGCACCTAACGGTACTAACCCGTATTACTACCTTCAGGAATGTTACGAACGTACCGGTGAAGTTCTCTACCAGATGAAGAATCACGGTTACATCACTGATGAAGAATACAAATTTGCTAAAAACGTCAAATTGGAAAATCTGCTCATCGGTAAGAAAGAAGTAGCTTATGGATCAGGTGTCACGGTAGACAATCAGGCTTATATCGATATCGTACTGAACGAACTTGATGAAGTCTATAACATCAACCCATATGAAACACCGGTCAGAGTTTATACCAACCTGAATCAGCATGTTCAGGCTTACTGTGATGAGGTATCACGCGGTAACGTCATTCCATTTGAAGATCCATACGTCAACATCGCCTTATCAGTCATCCAGAACCGCACCGGTAAGTTGATCGCTGTATGCGGTGGCCGTGACTATGACGGTCAGATGATGTTCAACTATGCTTACGATGGACGAATCAACCCTGGTTCAACTTCAAAAGCCATCTTCACTTATCCGATTGCTTTCGAGAATGTCGCTCTGGCTACCAACCATTACATCTTCGATGAACCAATCTATTGGCCATACACCAGGCTTCAGGTTCGTGAAGACCACGAGTATGCCGGTGACGTCTCTACTCAGAGAGCCTTTACGACTTCCTATAACGTCGTCGCCATTAAGCTCTATCAGTGGGTTAAGTCTGAAATCGGCGAAGAAAAGATGAAAGATTACCTGACTACCATCGGTCTGGACAGCGGTGTCGTTCAGTGGATGAATGATCAGTATGCCATCGGCATGCAGAATTTCCGAATCTCACCAGTCCAGCTGTGTGCTGCTCAGAGCATGATCATGTCCTATGGTGTCTACACCAAGCCTTGGACAATTGAACACATTGAATATATCGACAATTCCGCAGATCCAATCTATGCAGAACCAGTCAGAAGACAGGCCCTCTCACCAGGTGCAGCCTGGTTGACCAGCTATCTGGAAATGGTATCTGTCAATGGTAACGGAAATGCTGATGACTGGGCAGTCAACGGACGTTTAAGAACAATCAAACACAGCGACTATCTGGTTTACGGCAAGACCGGTACATCACTGTATGACCCATCAATCCGTGAACAATGGAACATGCCTTCTAATGCTACCAAGGACTGGCTGATGATCGGCGGCAGCGCTGATTACTCCTTCTCCTTCTGGATGGGATATGATACCAGCCGTCACATCGACAGCAATTCCTACATCGGCTCAAGAGTTAAGGGAGGCCGTCACGACGGTAAATTCGTTAATGGCTTACTTGATGCCGTTACTGAAGCCTTCGGCTTACCGAAGAACAGCATGGAAATGCCTGATGATGTAATAACCATCAGTCATGTCAAAGGACTGTATCCATATGTCAAACCAAGTGCACTGAATGCTCCTTCGACAACCAGTTATATTCTGAAGAAGAATGTTACTGATGCAACCTACAGGTCCACCGTCAGCGGCATTACCCGTCCGGATCTTGTTGAACTTGAATCCATGAGTGGCAGTTACAATACCGATTCTGAGAAACTGACCGTAACCTTTACTCCATATCCGGTTGCCGGTGCTACCACCAGCGGACACTATGTAAGTATCGTGTTCGGTGGTAAACGTTATACTCTGTATAAGAAATTCAATCCTTATTCAATAACCGGAACCGTAGTCTACCAGGTTAAGATCAAGAATCTATCTACCGGTCAGGAAACTGTTCAGTCATCTGCGGAAAATGTCATTGTGATCACTATTCCGCGCGGTGAAAGTGATGTCAATTACGTCGTAACCGGATACTACACTTACTCAAAAGGCGGCGATGTATCCAACAGCAAGACTTACAACTTCACTGTTGTGCATAAGGATCCTGAACCTGATCCACCGGTTGATCCTGATCCTCCAGGAGGCCAGGATGGCGGAGGCGGAGTATAAAACAAAATAAAACCATTAAGTATTGCTTAATGGTTTTTTTCATAACAGAATTCAGCAAACGGACAGTTATTACAATCCGGTTTTCGGGCGAAACATTTGTTTCTGCCAAAGAAGATCAATAGATGGTGCATCCTGATCCAGCGTTCTTTGGGAAAGTATTCTTTCAGTTTCTTTTCGACAACGGTGATACTGTCAGTCTGCTCGGCGATCTGCAGTCTGCGGGCGATTCTGTTTACGTGAGTATCAACCGCAAAGGAAGGTACATGGTAACATTCCGCCATGATGACATTAGCACACTTCACACCGACTCCAGGAAGCTCAACCAGTTCATCAAAAGTATCCGGCAGTACTCCGTTGTGGCTTCTGAGCACTTCCTTGGCCAGCTGGGAGATGTTTCGGGCTTTGTTGTGATACAATCCCAATTCATGTAAACATTCCTCCAGATCGCTTAAACTGGCTTCTGCCAGCGACGGACAGTCCGGATATCTGGCAAACAGTCTGCCGGTGACCCGGTTGACCGCCACATCAGTAGTCTGAGCACTTAATACAACGGCCACAGCCAGCTGGAAAGGTGTCTGGTAATCAAGCTGGCAATGAGCATCCGGATACATCTGTTCCAGCGTCTGATAAATGAAATCACTCCTGTTCATCTTTATCCTGTCCCAGAATTTTATCGATATAGCCGATGCTCAGTTTTTTATTGATGGAAGCCTCACGTAAGGCGTTGACAATCTCTTCATGCGGATAGATGCGGATCCATTCACTGATCGTTTCAAGTTCCTTGCGGCTCATCATCCTGTTGAATTCACCTTCAAACAAACCATAGATGTCCTTACCGTCAGTCAGAATGTTGTGCTGAGAATAGATGGCGTCAATGTTGAAGATGATCCGACCCTGCTGGCTTTCGATATTCAGATATCCCTTTGAACATAACAGGGATACTGTCTTATCCACTTCAGACTGCTCCAGATTGGCACTGGAAGCCAGCTTACCAATATTGATGTCCTCATTGAATTCATTAAAGAAATCGATCAGCAGAAGAATTACCGTCTCATTGACGGTTAAATTCAGAGAACTGATGTTTTCCAGGATCCAGTTACGGTGATTGAAATACTTCTGTTTGTATAATTCCATAAAACCACTTCCTTTTTCATTATAACAAATATCAGCTGTTTTACTAAGCTGTTTGATTGTGCTAAAATGATTTGCAGGTGATAAAATGATCAAAAGATTCATTCTTTATTCTTTATGCATATTACTGGTTGGTGTCGGAGTCTATCATGTCTGGAATAACTATAAGCCTCAGAAGGCTGATATTGTCGACATTGATACGATAACCTACAAATTCCCAAACAATTATCAGCTGGCCGGTTTTGAAAATCTGATGCGCAACAGCGAAAATACCATGTATGTTATCTTCTACGATCATGAAGATCTCAACTCACAGTATTTCTTCAATACAACCTGGCCGAATCTGCTGCATGCCAATCCTCTGATAAAAGCTGATCATATCTTCTATGTCGATGTAGCCAATAAGGACGGTGCAACGATTGCCCTGGTCAATTATGGTTTCTACACCCTTCCGGCTCTGGTCAGTTTGAACTACCGGGATGAAAAGATCATCATCAACAATTCCCTGCAGGACAGTGCGGGCGTATCTTTCGCTGATGAAGCCATTACCACCTGGCTTTCCAACAACAATCTGATCGGTGAGCCACCTGCTGAAGAAGAAAAAAAATAGAGCTTAATCAAGCTCTGTTTTTTTGTTATAGGTTTTTATGAAGCCGGCACACAGTTTAGCTGCCTGCCCGGCAGCTACCGGCATGAACTGGCTGTAGTCCACACTGTTGTTTTCTCTGGTTACAATATCAGACAAAGATCTGATGATCAGAACCGGCGTGTGATAATACTGGCAGCAATGGGCAATGCTGGTTGACTCCATGTCGCAGCAGTACGCTTCCGGATAGGTTGAGGTGATCCGGGCGACATCTTCCCTTCTGGCCACAAAGCTGTCACCGGATACGATCGGACCGATATAGGCTTTATGACCGCACTGGCTGTCAAAGGCTTTCAGAGCCATTTCATTGAGCCTCTGATCAGTTTCAAAGACATAGGTGTTATTGGCGAAGGAAGACGGTCTGTCTTCAATGATGTCGTTATCCCAGTCATGATATGTCAGCCTGTCAGCAATCACGATGTCCAGGGTTTTCTCAAAATCCTTGGCACCGCCGGCTACACCGACATTGATGATCAGCTCAGGCTGATATGCCTGGATCATCATGGCACACACGATGGCACTGGATACTTTACCGATACCGCATTTGCTTACCACCACAGCCTTATCGGCGATCTTGCCCTTTACGTAACTGCGTTCAAAATGCTCTTCTTTGCGACATTCATCCATCAGTTCTACGATGGCGTTCATTTCGCTTTCCATGGCACATAGAATACCGATCATCTTATTTCTCCTTCTGCAGGTATTCAGCCTGCTGCTGATGCACCAGCTTAAAGGCCTTGTCCAGATCCTTTTCAGCCAGCTGGATCTCCTTGCTGGAATCATAACCCCTTGACGGGTCAAGTTTATCGGCAATGAAGATGATCTTGCTGTAAAGGCTGTCATCATCACCGAGACAGTGATGGCGGATGGCCTTCAGCATTGCCTCATCCCTCATTGACATGACGTGTTTCAGATAATAGGCACCGACATACTGATGCCAGACCGGAGATGGATATGCCAGTTCATATGGCTTTTCAATCATCATCCAGCTGGTCAGTTCAGCTTCGCTCATGCCCTTGGCTATATCGTGATAAATTCCAATGAGATAAGCCTTATAGGAATCCAGACCATGGCATTGCGCCAGCTGACAGGCCAGTTGGGCAACCGATAAGCTGTGTTTATAGCGGTGCTCATTCACCAGATTGTGTACGATGGAAGAAGCGTATATTCCGCTTTCGATGACATAACTGCGGGTATTTGCCGGCAGATGTCTGAACTGCCCTTTCTTTACCAAATCAGAAAATGCTTTAGTCTCTGAATCCTCGGTAAGTTCAACAAAACAGGTGTTCTTATCACCGCACACCTTAGTAACCGGTCTCATTTTCCGGTAGGCTTTCAAGGCTCGATTGAGAAGATTATAGCGATGCTGATAATCTGTAAGATGATCATCTTCAATCAGACAGAACCAGACTTCATCAAGGTTCTGCTTTTTCATCTGCGTCCGGGAAAAGGTTATATGTTCATTAGTTATCGGATCAAATGATCCCCTGAAGACACCAATCTTTCTCATCGCGGTAATTCAATGACCGGCTGCTTTGGATTGCGGCGGTAGACAACAAAGCGGTGGCCCAGTGAAGATATCAGTTCACAATGAGTGTTGGACTGAACATCAAGGATGATCTCTTCCTTAGGCTGATCACAGTTTTTAAGCACACTGATCTTCAGCAGTTCATGGCTGGTCAGATATTCGTCAATGGACTCGATGATGTTATCAGTCAGGCCTTCCTTGCCGATGATGACACCGGGACTGAGCGGATTGGCCAGGCCTTTGAGATACTGTTTCTGTTTCTTGGTAATCATTAAATCATCGCCTCTCTCTTGCTTACCTGAACGCGGTAAGGTACATAAATATCAATAATGCAGCGGCTGGAAGTAACACAGATGAATCCCAGACCGGAGATATAGTAATCGGCTTTACCTTTATGGTTAAAAGTCAGATGTTTGAAATTCTTTGGATATTCAGTCTCCAGCGCAATTGGCTTGAGGTCTTTTCCATAGTTGTTTAACCAGAGTTTTTCGGCATTGGATTGCTTACTGCGGTGGACGCCGAGCTGATTGGAACAGTAGACAACGGCACTGATCGATTCATCACCGCTAAGATCTATGCGGGCTAAGCCTCCAAGAGCCAACGACTGGCTCTCTCTGAGCTGAAATACCGTAGGTCTGATCTGTTTCATTGGAACAACGGTTTTGAGATCCTGAAGGCTTATATAGCCTTCCAGGGAGTTATCCTGCCATAAGCCGGCACTGTCATAGATGTGATATTTCTCACCGATGATCTCATTGATGCGCATGGTTGTAGCCGGATATGGATTGGTAGTGACCAGCTGCTGACCCAGAAGCTGATTGATGATCGTGCTTTTGCCTACATTAGCAACTCCCGTGATGATCAGCGGTTCGCTGTTACCGATCAGCCGGTCAAAGACCTCAAGAAAATCATCATTGACGCCTCTGGTTATGATTGCCTTGGAGCGGATATCCAGTTTCCTGATTCTCTTGAGCACATATTCTCCCAGATGATCATAGTTAATGGTCGATGGCAGCAGATCGCACTTATTGAGGATGATGCTGCATTCGTGATTCTGGTAAAACTGCGCCAGAGAGCTTTCCAGGGAACTATCCAGATTGAAAATGTCAATGACCCAGATGAAATGACCTTGCAGGGCTTCCAGATCATGGATGATCTGCTCGTTATCAGGAATGAAATCCTTGATCCGATGATCATTGTAGTGCGTCATCCGGAAACAGCGCTGGCAGTAGTTCTGATTCAGGTCAACGATATATCCCAGTTTATTCTTGTCCGCATTCTGCAGCTCAATGCCGCAGCCTAAACACTTCTTACTCATAATTATCCCAGATAACGGCTGTAGAGGTAATAGCCGACAATACCGATGAAGACGACAAACAGAATCAGGGCAATGGTACCCAGAATGTTGATCAGACTCTCTTCTCTTTCATCCTGGATGTAGAAACTATCATCAACTTCCTCTTCGGTCACAGTTTCCGTCTGCACCGGTTCATCATTCTTTTCAGCAGCTTTCTGATTGTAATAGTCTTCAGCTCTTTCCTTGACCTTGTTGGCGGACAGATTATCGGTCATGACCAGCTGAGGCATGCCCTGAGTGTTAATGTAGGAATTGGATGAATTGTTGATATAACTGATCTGCGTTTTGGTCAGCGGCTCATCATCAAGCATGAATTCCATCTTAGGACGATAGATCTGACTGTCAGCACTCTCTCTTCTTGAAGGTCTTTCGACGCTGAATTCTTCCAGAACGTCTTCGACTATTTCTTCAACCTCAGCGTTCTGAGATTTTGCTTCGAGCATGTTGGTCGGGGTGTCGATCTCAACGCTGTAGTCCGGTGTTATATCGCCAAAATTGACGATGTTATCCGGAAGTTCGCTCTCTTTAGCATCCTGATCATCTTCCTTAACAGAGACAATCTCCTGCTGGCCAGTTGCCAGTTCTTCGCTGATGTCATCTTCCTGTTCAGCAGGTTCGACTTCATTAACCATCTCTTCCTCTTCAGGTTGCTCATTTACGGATGATTCTGCTGTGGTTTCTGAACTGACAATGGTAAGCTGATCATTGGTCACTTCATTATACTCATTCTCAGCTGTCTTATCATGGAAATCATTCTGGCTGTCATTAACAGCTTTCAAATCCGATGTGGTAGCATATTCTGTCTTCTCACTGACATATTCATCGTCGTCAGTCAGTTCACTGTCTGCTCTTTCAATCAGTTTTTCATGGTTGCGTCTCAATAAGAAATACAGGATCACGATCGCTCCCAGCAAAGTCACTAAACCGATGATCAGCTGGATGATGAGCGGATTGAAAGTGGTGATGTTACGAGGCTTGAAAATGGCATAGCCGTTGAAATAGGTTACCAGAAAGAATGATGCCGCAAACAGACAGGCATACAGAAGGATCATCAGAATGATACGGGTAATTCTTTTCATAAACTAAACCTCCAGACGTAATTCTTCAAAATCAGCCGGTTTTTCTTTATCCGCCGGATAATCAACGATTTTGATTTCCCTGATACCGTTGTAGTGATAGTAGTCTTTGCCGATGCTGGAAGAACCGAAGCGGGATTCAACATCCATCAGATTGATATCCTTGATCTTGATATCAGCCACTTCACCTTCTGAAACGATCTGCAGATCGTCATTCAGATTACCGGCAATGCTGTAACGGATGACTGCCGGATTGGTCTTGTTCTTCTTGGCAATCAATACACCTTTGGTAGCGCGCTTCGTAACTGGAATATCGGCAATCTTCAATCTCTTATAGTTGCCCTTAACCGTCAGGTATACCATTTCAGTAACGCCGCGGCTGATCACGGTTGCACTGGCCAGCTCATCATCAGCAGCCAGACGCATGCCGATTACGCCCTTGGCCTTGGCGCCGACTTCCGGGATATCCTCTAAAGCACAGCGCATGGAATAGCCATTACGGGAAACCAGATAGACTTCGTCATTTTCATAAGCAACAAAGGCACTGATGACACTGTCACCGTCAACCAGATTCATGGCTGATGATGACTTGGAAGTTCTCTGTAATTTCCAATCTGCCAAAGCTGTCTTCTTAACGATGCCCTTGGCGGATACCGTAACGATCCAGCAATATGACTCAAAGTCCTTCACAATGAAACAGCTTAAGAATTTTTCGTTGTTATTGACCTTGACATAGTTGGATATGTGGTTGCCGATTTCCTTCCATTTGAAATCAGCAAGCTGGTAGACAGGCAACTGAACATATTCGCCGGACGTTGAGAAGATGAGAAGATTATCATAGGTATCAGCTTCACTGACGCCGATCAGTTCGTCTTCGGCTTTTAATCCAGTCAGATTGTTATCAGAAGCGTTATACGATTTGAGTGATACTCTCTTGATGTAGCCGTCACGGCTGAGCGTTACGACAACGCGCTCATTCGGAATCATGCTCATCTTATCAATCATGATGTTTTCAACTTCGTTTTCAATGAGGGTATATCTTTCATGACCGAAGTTCTTCTTGGTTGTGGTCAGTTCATTGCACAGAACATCAGCCAGTTTATCCTTGTTCTTGATGATTTCATTCAGTTCCTTAAGTTCGCCAATTAACTGCTCATATTCGGAGCGCAGTTCAAAAATATCCGTATTGGTCAGACGGTACAGACGCAGTACGACGATGGCTTCAGCCTGTTCTTCACTGAAAGCAAAGCGGGCGATCAGGTTTTTCTTGGCATCAGCCTTGTCCTTGGATGAGCGGATGATCTGAATGACTTCGTCCATTACACTGACTGCCTTGATCAAACCTTCCAGGATGTGGCAGCGGCTTAAACGCTTCTCAAATTCGAATTTTGAACGTCTTAAGATGACATTCTCCATGAAATCGATGTAGGCATCCAAAGCTTCTCTTAACCCCAGCAACATTGGCCGGTTATTGACGATCGCGATCATATTGTAGTTATAGTAGATCTGCAGATCGGTATTCTTGTAGAGATAATTGAGGATCAGTGAGGCATCAGCATCCTTGTGAACGTCGATGACGATCTTCAAACCGTTACGGTCAGACTCATCACGGCAGTCCACAATACCATCAATGTCACGGTTAAAGCGGATATCATCAATCTTGCGGACGATATTGCTCTTGACGACTTCATAAGGTATTTCGGTAATGACGATCTGCTGCACACGCTTGTTGCTCTCAATGGTAGCCTTGGCCCGTACGACTATCCGTCCTCTGCCTGTCTTGAAGGCATCCTTGATACCTTCCAGACCCTGAACGATGCCGTGAGTCGGAAAATCCGGACCCTTGATGAACTGCATCAGTTCTTCCAGTGAGCAGTCAGGATGCTTAATGCGGTAGATGGTACCGTCAATTACTTCACTGAGGTTGTGCGGTGGTATATTGGTGGCATAACCGGAAGCAATACCGGTAGATCCGTTTACCAGAAGATTCGGATACTTGGCCGGCAGAACCGTTGGCTCGTTTTCGGTATCGTCAAAGTTCGGAGTCCAGATGACAGTGTCTTTGTCAATATCTTCCAATAACTCTTCAGTGATGGCGGACAGTCTGGCTTCGGTATAACGCATGGCGGCAGCTGGGTCATCATCGATGGAGCCGTTATTACCGTGCATTTCAACTAAAGGATGATTGATTTTCCAGGACTGACTCAGTCTGATCATGGCCTCGTAAACCGAGGAATCACCGTGCGGGTGATAGTTACCAATGACTAAACCAACCGTCTTTGCGGATTTACGGAATGGTTTATCGGCAGTATTGCCGTCTTTGTACATGGCATAGAGAATTCTTCTCTGAACCGGTTTCAGACCGTCACGGGCATCAGGCAGAGCTCTGTCCTGAATGATGTATTTGGCATAATCGCCATATCGTTCGGAGATCAGATCATTTAATGGTGCTTCCAGAATTGTCTCATTGATGATTTCCTGTTTTTTCATTGCTGTTCCTCCAGACGATAGTTATCTTCAAGGGTAAAGACAACATAATCTTCGATCCACTCCCGGCGGATATCCGGATTGTTGCCCATCAGGACATTGAATTTGTTGTCCGTAGCAATATTGTCATCGATATGAACCTGTACAAGTGTCCGGTTGTTTGGATCCATGGTAGTTTCCCACAGCTGATCGGCATTCATTTCACCTAAGCCCTTGTAACGTTGGATCTCGACTTTACCATGCTCTTCTCTGATCTGATTGAGTTCATCGTCATTGAAGGCATACCAGACTTCCTTGCCCTTGGTGGCCTTGTATAAAGGCGGTAAGGCAATATATACCATCTTGTTATCGATCAGAGGTTTCATGAAGCGATAGAAGAAGGTCAGTAACAGAACCTGAATATGGGAACCGTCGGTATCAGCATCGGTCATGATGATGATCTTGTTGTAGTTTGATGATTCCACATCAAAATTATCACCGACACCGGCTCCGATAGTATAGATCAGGGTATTCAGTTCTTCATTCTTGGTTATATCTTCCAGCTTGGCTTTTTCGGTATTCAGGACCTTGCCTCTTAAAGGCAGGATTGCCTGATACATGGAATCACGGCCCTGTTTGGCACTGCCGCCTGCTGAGTCACCCTCAACAATGAAGAGTTCCTTCTTGCGGGCATCAGAGGAATGAGCCGGAGCCAGCTTACCGGAGATCAGTCTCTCCGCTTTCTTATTGTTCTTCTTTCCTTCGCGTACTGCCTCTCTGGCCAGTCTGGCTGCTTCACGGGCCTGATAAGCCTTGATCATCTTCTTGACCAGAGTGTTGGCCAGTTCCTTGTTTTCTTCCAGCCAGTAGCTGAGTTTTTCCGAGATGAAACTGTCCATGGCAGTTCGGGCTTCCGGAGTACCCAGCTTGCCCTTGGTCTGGCCTTCAAACTGCAGCATATCTTCCTGGATGGCCACGGAGATAATGCTGGTCAGACCTTCACGGATATCATTTCCGTCAAGGTTCGGATCCTTTTCCTTAAGGAAACCGTTACGGCGGGCGTAGTCATTGAAGCACTTGGTAAAGGCCGCCTTATAGCCGACTTCATGCGAACCGCCTATGCTGGTTCTGACCTTGTTACAGAAGGAGTACATGTTTTCATCGCGGTAGGAATCAATGTACTGGAAAGCTACATCGATGCCGATGCGGTTGACCATGCCGGTAAAACGGATGATCGGTGTCAGTGTAGTCTTATTTTCATGCAGATATTCTATGAAAGCCTGCAGACCGTTCTCATAGCAGAACTCGCAGGACTGATTAGTTCTCTCATCTTTAAGAATGAGTTTCAGGCCATCGGTAAGGAAAGCAGCTTCACGTACTCTTTCCTGAATGGTGGCATAGTTATAGTCAACGCGGTTGAAGATCTTCTTATCTGCTAAAAAGCGTACCTTGGTTCCCGTCTTGGTGGTTGGACCAAGGAATTTGAGCTTGGAGATCTTGCTGCCGCCTTTTTCAAAACGCATGAAACCGATCTTGCCGCCATAGCAGGATGTTACTTCCATCCATTCACTCAAGGCATTGACAACCGAGGCACCAACGCCGTGCAGACCGCCTGAGGTCTTGTAGCCGGAATCTGAGGTGAATTTACCGCCGGCATGAAGTTCGGTATAGACGACCTCAATTGTCGGCTTGCCGCTGGAATGCATGTCCGTAGGTACACCACGGCCTTCATCTTCCACACAGATGACATTATCCTTTTCGATGGTTATCTTGATAACCTTACCATAGCCATTGATGGCTTCGTCCATGGAGTTATCCAAGATTTCCCACACTAAATGATGCAGACCGTAATGGTCTGTTGATCCGATATACATGCCCGGTCTCTTTCTGACCGGTTCCAATCCTTCCAGTTTTATGATGCTGCTGGCATCATATTTAGTCATTTTGGCCACAGTAAAACACCTCAATTCATAATTATTATATCATAAAACGGCATCAATTAAACTAATGGCCGCGTTAATCAGCTTTATAGTATAATAAAAAAGGTGATGTAAAGATGTTGCAGTTTGCTGTCTTCAGTTTAGTTAATTATCTTTTGGGATCAATACCTTTTGCCCTGGTCATCGGCAAGGTTTTCTATCATACTGATGTCCGTCAATTTGGCTCAGGCAATCTTGGCGCGACCAATACCGGAAGAGTCCTGGGTAAGCTGCCTGCCTATCTGGTGGCATTCCTAGATGGATCAAAGGGATTAATTGCCTACCTTATTGAAACCGCCATCAATCCGCAGGCCGCTCTGTTTGCCAGCATCTTTGTGGTTGTCGGTCACTGCTGGCCGGTATTTGCCGGTTTTAAAGGCGGTAAAGGTGTTGCCACCACCTGCGGCATCATTGTTGCCATCTCACTGGCAAGCTGGAAGATGCTGCTGTTATGTGCGGTGATTCCCGGTATCTGCTGGTATCTGATCTCACACTTTACCGAATATGTTTCCCTGGCCTCCCTGTTCAGCCTTCTTTTGAGTGCCGTACTGAGTACCTTTGCGACCGATAACATTTACATTACTCTGGTCTTTACTCTGTTACTGCTGCTGGTAACTTACCGGCACAGAGAAAACATTTCGCGCCTGATCAATGGCACGGAAAGTAAAAAGAATTATTAAAAAAACAGCGCAAGCTGTTTTATTTTTGAGCAAGACCGAGGATGACGACTTCTTCCTTTTCAATCAGGGAAAGCAGCCGGTAATCACCCAGGCGGTATTTCCAGTAGTTATAGTTATACTTTTCCAGCTGGTAGCCATAGCTCCTCGGGTTATAGCAACCATCAAGATTCTTCTTGAGCCAACATAAAAGCAGACTTCTGGTAGCAACATCCAGCTTATCCAGATCCTGTACTGCTCTTTCGGTAAGCGTTACTTTAAAAGCCATGTTATTTCCTCTTTAACAGATCATCGAGCGTGATGGTCTTATTCTGCTCATGATAAAGATTGAGAATCTCATTATAGGTTTCCAGATCAAGATCATCCTCGATCCTTCTGAGCACGGATTCTTTGATCAGATCGGAAACTGTCATGTTATGCATCTTCGCATACTTCTTGAACAGTTCTTCCTCACTCTTGCTGACACGCAGGGAAATTGCCATATCGCACCTCCTGTATAACTATGTATTACTATTATAACACGAGATTTCTTTAATAGCCATTAAAATGATTCTCTTTGATATAGGCAGGATAATCATAGAAACTGATGTCCATGTCCACATAACCGGAGAAGCCCGGAACATTTCCCTTGTCGGTAAACTGCCAGATCGTATAGTTGCCATGGAAGCGGTCTGGAGATGTTGCTCCCCACTGGGCTACCCAGCAGTCATGAGCGCCGTCAGTCTTATTCAGCATTGACGCATACGAGTAAACAATACAGGTGTAACCGGCTTTTTCCATTACCTCACAGTATGCGTTGACGATGCTGTTGAAGGTGTTCTGGCTCATATACTTATGACTTCTGTCTTCAATGTCTACAGCGATCGGATAGCTGAATTTCTTACCGCTGATCCACTTCAGCATTTCTCCAGCCTCTACTCTGGCCTGTTCAGCATTGATGGCCGTAATATAGTGATAAGCTCCGATGTCCAGCCCGGCAGCTCTGGCATTTTCATAGTTTTTATCAAAATTGGCATCCTTGGTATCGTTGCCATAGCCGGCTCTGATATAGACGAAATCAAACCCGGCGTCCTTGGTTTTCCTAAAATGGCTTTCAGTCAGGTGATTGCCGTTCCAGCGGGAGATGTCAATGCCATAGGCTTTGGCATCATAGACGACGCAGTTAACCGTTGAATAGGCACTCATGTGCAGATTGGAAATGGAGATGGTACAGCTGCCTGGAGCATGAGCAGTTATTCTGCCCTTCTGGTCAACGGTAGCGATGCTCTCATCTGATGAACTGAACATGATGTCCTGAGAACTGGTATTGTATCGGATATCAAAGGTCTTACCAGGCATCATGATTGCCAGCTGAGTTTCCACGGAAACCTTGCTGTTGCTGACAACGATCCGGAAAGTCTGTTTCACACCGCTGCCGTCACAGCTGCTGATGGTAATCTTGCAGTCACCATAGCTTAAAGCGGTGATCTGTCCGTCTTCACTGACAACGGCTACATTAGGATTAGATGATTCATAGATCAGTTTCTTATTGTCGGCATTAGCCGGCAGTACCGTCGCATTGATCTGATAACTGCTGCCCTTGCGGATCTTTATGCTGTCACTTTCCAGCTTAATTTCCTTGACTTTGCGGACAACTCTGACCAGATAGTGAGCAAGCTGTTCGTTTGTATCAATAATGCTGATGTCACTCAGGCCGCTCTTAAAGGCAGCAACATCGCCATTGATGCTCACATAGGCAATGTTTTCATCAGAAGACAGATAGGTATAGTTGCTGTTGATCGGATCGGTGAACATATCAAATTCTTCCGGTGTGATCCGGAATAAATCGCTAACATTAAGGATAATGAATCGCTGATCCTCAGAGATATCATTGATTTTTACTTTGCTGTCTACGTAGCCGCTGGCTGTCTGAAGCCTTACGGTGGCTTCTCCCGGGCTAATAGCCGTCAGGACGCCTGATTCATCTACTGTTGCTTTTTTCTGATCCAGGGACAGGAAAGAGACCTCATCATCAAAGCCTTTCGGCAATTCCGTGTTTTCCAGCTGAATCTGCTCGCCCAAACCGACACTGCTGATCTCCTTATTCAGTGCCAGTTCGATTGGCTGATAGACAAGTCCGTTTCTATCCAGGTATTTAGCTGCGTAGCTGTCCTTATAGGCCAATAGATAATATGACGTGCCAAAGGCATTGCTGCCCAGATAGTTAACTGATTGCGGAATCGTCAGGTAATTGACTGCTTTCGCTTTTTTGTCACCGTTGAAAGCCTCCCGGCCAATGCTCTTGAGCGTGCTGGTCAGATTCAGACTGGTCAGGCTGTTGCAGTTATAGAAAGTCCGGTTGCCGATCGATTCAACAGTTTCCGGAAGAATGACATACTGCAGGGCACTCAGATCCATGAAGGCATTATTGGATAGATAGCGTACTCCGTTTTCAATTCGCAGAGTCGTAATGGTTTCCCGGCTGTCGTACCAGCTTGGATGACTGTTTTCCGCATAATCGCGCATGAAACCGTCATCGCCGAAAGAAATGGTCAGTTCATCAACACCAGTCAGATCTTTCATTGGCGCATCCAGGATCAGATGACTCGGCCAGCTTAAAGCACGGATGTTCTGGCAGTTATAAAAGCCTTCATCTTCGATGTAGTCAATCGCGTCATTGATGACCAGTTCTTCGATGTTCTGGCAGTCAAATGCTCTGCGAAGAATTGTCGATACTTCGTATTCGCCCAGATAGGAAGGGACCACAACGAAAGACTGGTGCTGGGCATTGTCAAAACTGACAATGCTCGCAGTACCATCGCTGTTTACCCGATAGGCATAATCACCATCTTTGAGTATCTCGTAATCCTTCCGGCTCTTGTAGAAGTAGATTGAACCTGCTGCTATGGCCAGAACCAGAAGGAGTAGCAGAAATTTCTTCATTTTTACAGTTTTTCTTTAACGGAAGCCAGCTGAGCAGTGACGATATCGTACTGGGCTCGATAGCTTTCCAGTTTTTCCCTTTCATTATCGATTTTTGCCTGCGGTGCCTTAGCCAGGAATGACTGGTTGTTCAGCATGCCGGTGCTTCTGTTGATCTCATTGAGCAGACGGTTCTGCTCTTTTAACAGTTTGTCATATTCGGCTTTGTAATCGATGATCTGTGCAGCATCGACAGACAGTGAACCGCTGTTCAGTGCTCTGACGATCATTTCTGAGGATTCCTTGCTGGTGGCACGGACATGAGCCAGCTTCATCAGCATGTTATTCATCTCTGTATCAACAGCCAGAATCTGATCATTCTCATCCTTGAGGATGATGTCGATTTCCATAGCCGGCTTCAGGTTATAGTCAACTCTGAGCTGACGCATGGTCGTAATAACGGAAATCAGCAGTTCAACTTCACTGCAGCGGCTGTTATCCACAGCTACAGTCTGCGGCCAGTCTTCCACACATAAGGCAGCCTTGTCATGCGGTAATTCGGAATAGATCTTCTCCGTCACAAACGGCATAAATGGATGCAGAAGCTTCAGAATGGTTTTCAAGCCGTGCAGCAGAGTTGATCTGGTGGCCTGAGCTACAGCTGCATCATCGGAATTCAGTGTTGATTTACTCAGCTCGATGTACCAGCTGCAGAAATCATTCCAGACAAAGTTATAGAGTTCATTGCCGACCATGGCAAATTCATATTTTTCCATATTGGCGCTGCAGCTTTCAATGGTCTTGTTAAGCTTATCCAGCAGCCAGATATCGATGTTGTTCAGATTTTCCAGGCGGATATCTTCCTGCTTCATGCCTTCCGTATTCATCAGCACGAAACGGCTGGCGTTCCAGATCTTGTTTATGAAGTTCCAGCTGGCTTCGACTTTGGTATCTGAATAACGCAGGTCGGCACCTGGAGTGGAATTGGTAGTCAGGAAGAAACGCAGAGCATCAGCACCATAGCGCTTTTTGACATCCAGTGGATCAACGCCGTTACCCAGGGACTTACTCATCTTTCTGCCCTGTTCATCTCTGACCAGACCATGGATCAGAACATCCCGGAATGGACGGTCATGAGTAAAATGACGGGCCTGGAAAGCCATACGGGCTACCCAGAAGAAGATGATGTCATAGCCGGTGACCAGACAGTCTGTAGGATAATAACGCTTGTAATCCGGATCGCTGTCATCCGGCCAGTTCAATGTGCTGAATGGCCATAAGGCACTGGAGAACCAGGTATCCAGAACATCTTCATCCTGGATCCAGTTTTCAATATCCTTTGGATCCTCTTCTTCGCAGTAGATCTCTCCGGTTTCCTTATGATACCAGACCGGTATGCGGTGTCCCCACCACAGCTGACGGGAAATACACCAGTCTTCAATGTTTTCCAGCCACTGTAAGAAGGTCTTTTCGAAACGCTCAGGATAGAAATGAATCTTGGTAGAATCTGAACTCTGGTATTTCAGAACATCTTCAGCCAGCGGTTTCATGGAAACAAACCATTGCTTGGACAGATACGGTTCAACGATGACATCAGTTCTTTCGGAATAACCGACATTGTGTTCGATCTCTTCCAGATGATCCAGATGTCCTTCAGCTTTGATTCTTTCCACCAGTTTTTCCCGGCACTCATAGCGGTCCAGACCGGCATATTCGCCAGCCAGTTCATTCATTGTAGCATCCGGGTTGATGCAGACCGGTTTATCAAAGCCGTATTTTTCACCAATGATGAAGTCGTTAGGGTCATGAGCTGGAGTGCACTTCATGGCGCCGGTACCGAATTCAATGTCGATATAGTCATCAGTAATGATCGGTAGAGGCTGATGGTTGGCCGGGTTGATAACGTGCAGGCCAACAATGTCCTTATAGCGCGGATCGTCCGGGTGAACAACTACGCAGACATCACCGAACATGGTTTCCGGTCTGGTCGTTGCGACAACGATCTGTCTTCCGGTCTCTACAACATCATACTTGAAATGATACATGTACCCCTTGGTTGGTTTGTAGATAACTTCAATATTGCTCAGGGCAGTCTTAGCAACCGGATCCCAGTTGATGATTCTTTCACCCTGATAG
>Ga0247611_10003990_pt1 | contig 21029 bp, 16 predicted proteins | sample 177DNAGHGhighgp2_FD_192422 | JGI IMG/M metagenome (GOLD analysis project Ga0247611, IMG submission 192422) | Sheep rumen microbial communities from Palmerston North, Manawatu-Wanganui, New Zealand - 1770 DNA GHGhigh gp2 | ecosystem: Host-associated > Mammals > Digestive system > Stomach > Rumen...
CTGCACCTTGCATACCGGCCATGCCAAACTGGTCATAGCGTTGACGCTTCTGCGGGTCAGACAACACTTCGTACGCCTCAGCAGCCTCTTTGAATTTCTCCTCAGCGGCCTTGTCACCCGGGTTCTTGTCCGGGTGATACTGAATAGCTTTCTTGCGGTAAGCCTTTTTTATCTCTTCGGCTGTAGCGGTCTTGGGGACCTCCAGCACTTCATAATAATCACGTTTCTCTGCCATAGTTATATTTGTTTTAGGTTTTGTTTACTCTCCGACAACTACTTTCGCGAAGCGAATCACTTTATCGCCCAGTTTGTAGCCCTTTTGCGTGCAATCAATGACCTTGCCTTTTTGGTCCTCGCCGGCAGCAAAAGTCGTTACGGCTTCGTGCTCGTCGGTATTGAAGTCCACGCCTTCGGTCTCGATTGGATGCACATCGTTCTTATCCAGGAAAGCCAGGAACTTATTGTATATCAGACGTACGCCTTCGTCGTCAATGACTGCCAACGCGCGCTCAAAATCGTCCACGAGGGGCAGCATGTCGGTGAAGATACGCTCGCCGGCGGTAGCCATGAGCTCCAGTTTCTCTTTGTTCGTACGGCGACGGTAGTTGTCAAACTCCGCCATCATACGCAAGTTCTTATCCTCAAGCTCGGCAATACGTGCCTGCAACTCCTCCACACTCGGAGCTGCTTCTTCATGCACCTCCGGAGTCTCTTCCATCGACTCTTGACTTTCCACTTTCGTCTCTTCCAACTCTTTTTCTATCTTTTTTTCTTCTTTCATACGCACATAATTTTACACTATGGCATCGTCAAATAACGTGCCAAGATGTAGGGTTCTGCCAAATTGGCAGTTAAAACATTGACTGTTGACCATCCGCTGCGAGAGGTGTTTTGCCTAAATGCTTGTACGCCAATTCGGTCGCTTCGCGTCCACGCGGCGTACGTTTGATAAAGCCTTCCTTGATGAGGTAGGGTTCATAGACATCCTCGATCGTACCGGCATCTTCGCTCATCGCGGTAGCAATCGTATTCAAACCGACCGGTCCGCCGCGGAACTTATCGATGATGGTGAGCAGCAGTTTGTTATCGATCTGATCCAAACCAAACGAATCGATGTTGAGCGCTTCAAGGGCGTATTGAGCAATCTCGAGATCGATCTTACCGTCCCCCTTCACCTGCGCAAAGTCACGCACGCGGCGCAAGAGCGCATTCGCAATACGGGGCGTACCACGGCTACGACGAGCTATCTCCCCGGCCGCTTTCTCGTTGATCTCGACGTTGAGTAGCCGAGCCGAACGTTTGACGATACCGGCTAAGATGTCGGCATCGTAGTACTCGAGGTGGCAGTTGATACCGAAACGCGCACGGAGCGGACTGGTCAGCAGACCCGAACGGGTCGTCGCACCGATGAGCGTGAAATGGTTGAGATCGATCTGGATCGTACGCGCAGAGGGTCCCTTATCGATCATGATGTCGATGCGGTAGTCCTCCATGGACGAGTACAAGTACTCCTCCACCACCGGACTCAGACGATGGATCTCATCGATGAAAAGCACATCGTTGGGTTCGAGGGAGGTCAGCAGACCGGCGAGGTCACCGGGCTTGTCGAGTACCGGACCCGAGGTCACCTTAAAGCCCACACCGAGTTCGTTCGCGATGATATTCGCGAGGGTCGTTTTGCCGAGTCCCGGAGGACCGAAAAGCAGCACGTGGTCGAGACTCTCGCCACGCAGTTTAGCGGCCTCTACGAAGATCTTGAGGTTCGATGTCACCTTACTCTGTCCCGCAAAGTCGGCGAAGCACAAAGGCCGCAGGGCGTTATCCTGCTCCTTCTCACTCATCTGTTGTCGTATATCAAATTCTGCCATATGTTTTTTCGTGGAACAGCTGTTCCAAATCAGGGATGTTTTCAATTAACTCGTCCGCTTTAATCTCACCGTGGTCGAGGATCACAACGCGGTCGCACATCTCGCGCACTTCCTGCATGATATGCGTGGATAGGATGACGGTGCGATCCTTACCGAGTTCACGGATGAGGGCACGTATCTCAACGAGTTGGTTGGGATCGAGACCGGTGGTCGGTTCATCGAGGATGAGCAACTGCGGATCACCGAGCAATGCCTGTGCCAACCCGACACGCTGCCGGTACCCTTTGCTCAATTCGCGGATATGCTTATGCCGCTCGGGCGTCAGACCCACCTTGTCAATGAGGTCATTGACCATCGAGACCTCGAGATCTCGAGATTTCGAACTATTGGTCAATTCCGCCATGAACTGCAGATACTCCACCACATACATCTGATCGTAGAGCGGGTTGTTCTCCGGCAGATAACCGATACGTTCGGGTACACCGACCGTACCGCTGTCGGCTTGCCAGAGCCCGATCAGGATCTTCATCAGCGTCGATTTGCCGGCACCGTTGGGTCCCAGAAGGCCCAGTACCTGACCTTCCGGGATCTCCAGCGTCACATCCTTGAGCACTTGTTGCTTGCCAAAGGATTTGTTGATATGTGCAATCTGTACAGCCATTACTTAGTCGCGCCACCTAAGGCGATATACAATCCGACCAATGCCTGCGCCCCATCGTAGAGGTTTGATGCCTCATTCAGTTGGGCGGACAGCAAGGACTCTTGCGCCTTCAGCACCTCGATATAACTTGCCTTACCGGCGTTCATTAACTCGTGCGTGCCGGTATAAGCATCGTGGAGCACCTCCACTTGACGCTTATAGAGCCCGTCCTTGTCTTTGGCTACCTGACAGTCAGCCAGCGCTTCGTTCACCTGATTGCCGGCATCAATAACCGCTTGGATATACTCCATCAGTTTGTCCTCTTGATTAAGTTTGGCGATCTTCAGTTGGGCGATCAACTTACCTTGTGCGAAAACGGGTTGCATGATCGATGCCGCTATTTTCATCAGCAGTGCACCCGGGTCTGCACCGTTCTCCCCTACCCATCCGAGCAAACCGGTCAGGTTAAACGAAGGATAGAACTGGGCACGTGCCGCAGCGGTGTTATAGAACGCTTCCGCCAGCGCCTGGTCTGCCACCTTGATGTCCGGACGATTCTCCAGCAGCGTCGCCGGTACACCGGTACTGAATCGATCCGGCAACTTATAATCACCCCATGCCGTACGTGCGATCGTTTGCGGAGTCATGCGCAGCAGTTTGCATAACTCATTCTCTGCCGACAGAATACTGCGACGCGTATCAAAAATCTGGGTCTTGACGTCCATACAGGCACTCTCCATCTGGTTCACCGCCGTCGAATAAGCCTGACCGTTCTCCCACAACGCGCGCTCGGTCTCCAACGACTCCGTCCACAGGCTGTCCGTCTCCACAAGAATCTGCAGCTCTTTATCGAGCATCAGCAGTTGGAAATAGTACTGCGCGACGGTGGCAATAAGGTTCGCCTGCGTGGCATCCTTCGCCGCTTGCGCTTGTGCCAGCACGGCCTGCGCTTTGCGTTTGTTCACCGTCACCGAACCCGAGATACCAATGTTCCAATCCAACTGCAGAGGAATATTATACGAATAGCTCATCCCCGATCCGCTGCCGGCAGAACCGAACTTGCTCCAGCTTACCCCACCCTGCGGGTTCAGACTGAGCGAAGGCAGGTACGCTAATTTGGCGGCCTTCAACGATGCTTGCGCCTGCATGACCGCTGACTTGGCAGCCAACATGTCCGTGTTACGGGCTAAAGCGGAATCAATAAGGTTTTGCAAGAGCGGATCCGTGAAGAACTCTCGCCACGAGATTTCGGCAATCGATGCTTCCGATACCGCCTTGGCGATCGAATCACCGTTACCGAACAAATCATCCGGTGCCTCGTTCTGCGACTGATATTTCTTATACACACCGCAGGAACACAGCACCAAACCTGCGAGTACTATAGTGATTATCTTTTTCATTTCGCTTCCTCCTTTCCTTCCTTAACCGGACTTCCGTTAAACTTCTCCTCCAGGGTCTGGAAGATGATGAAGAAGGCCGGCGTAATGAACAGCAACGCGATCGTACCGACACTCATACCGCCTACCACACCGAGTGCCAATGCACGGTTACCATTCGCGCCGGCACCGCCTGCCACGATCAACGGAATCATACCGGCGATCATTGTGATGACGGTCATCAGGATCGGACGCAGACGCTCTTTACATGCCTCGAAAGCGGCGTCCACAATAGACAAACCTTGTTTGCGACGCTCGGACGCGAACTCGGTAATCAGAATTGCGGTCTTCGCCAGCAAACCGATCAACATCACGACACCCGTTTGCAGATAGATATTGTTCTCCATTCCCGGCAGACCGATCTTGTTACCTACCCAAGAGAACAGGAACGAGCCCATGAGTCCGAACGGAACGGACAGCAGCACCGCGAACGGTGTAAGCCAGCTGTTGTAAAGCGAACCGAGAATGAGATAGATCAAAACAACGCATATCAGGTAAATGATGAGTGTCGTGTTATCCTTCGCACTCGATGCTACCTCACGCGACATCGAACCATATTCGTACGAGCAGTAACTCGGCATATTCTCTTTGAACACCTCCGCAATCGCTTCCTGTGCCTGCGCCTCCGAGTAACCGTTCGCAGGTGTTACCGAGCAAGAGATAGACTGGAAGAGGTTGAAGTGGTTTTGGGAAGACGAACCGACAATCTCCTCCAATTTCACGAACTGCGACAGCGGCGCCATCTTATTGTTCGCTACCTTGATATACATGTTGTTCAGCGACGACGGATCAAGTCGATATTCCGGCGAAGCACTTATCCAGAGTTGATAAACCTTACTGAACTGGTTGAAGTTACCAACGTACGAACCGCTGCAGTAAGCACCGAGCGTATTAAGCACTGCCTTGGCCGTCGTACCCGCACGTTCGCATTGTACCGGATCGACATGCACTTTGTATTTCGGGAAACGCTCCGAGAAAGTGGACATCGCGCTCGCAATCTCCTCACGCTCCATCAACTTCACCATCAGCGCATTCGTCTTGTTTCCAAAATCGGAGAAGTCGCCGTCGCTCTTATCCTGCACTTGCAGATCGATCGCGTTGGATGTACCGTATCCCGGTATCTGCGGCATCTGGAACGGCAGCACTTGCGCATTCTTAATCGACAAGCAATCAAAGTAGAAACGATACATCACATTGTCGATATAATGCTCGTTACCCTTACGGTCGTCCCAGGTCTTGAGACGGATAATGAGCGAAGCGTAACTCGATCCGGCGTTCGAGATAAAACCGTATCCGCTACAGATAGCGTAACTCTCCATCTCCGGTATCGCTTGCACTTTCTCTTCTACCTTTTTCATGATCTCCGCGTTCTCATGAAGCGTGGAGCCTTCCGGCATACGGACCTCACAGAGGATAACACCTTGGTCTTCCTGCGGCACCAGACCGGACGGCAGAATCTTCATAAAGAGCACGCACAGCACAGCTGCAACCGCTAACAAAGCAAACGACAAGGCCGGACGCTTCAGGTATTTCTGCACCGCACCTTGGTACTTACCCAGAATGGCATTGTAACTGGCCTCGTAAGCCACCTTGGTGTAGTAGTCTATACCTTTCCATTTCTTACCGGCAAGCGCTTTCTCGTCGGTCGGTCGCATCAGGATCGCACAGAGTGCCGGACAGAGCACCAATGCGCAGACGCAAGAGAGACCAACCGCACCTGCCAGCGTCACACCGAACTGGGTGAAGAACGTACCACTCGTCCCGCTCATGAAAGTCACAGGGATAAACACCGCCATGAACACGAGCGTACACGAGATAACAGCTGTGGATACTTCGCTCAAGGCCTCACGGGTAGCTTGCGATGCCTGGTCTTGGGGCGAACCTTTCATCTGACCTGTCTCCAGTTTCGCCATCACGGCCTCGACGACGACAATCGCATCATCGACCACCGTACCGATAGCGAGCACCAATCCGAAGAGCGTAATGATATTGAGCGAGAAACCCGCTACCTGCACGATCGCAAACGTACCGAGCAACGATACGATGATCGAGATAGAAGGAATCAAGGTTGCTTTCCAGTTCTGCAGGAAGAAATACACCACGATAATCACAAGCAGAATCGCGATGATAAGCGTCTCCACCACGTTATGGATGGCGGCGAAGAGGAAGTCATTACTCGTCTCCAGCGTCACAAACTCCAGTCCTGCAGGCAGCGTCGGTTTGATTTGCTCGTATAACTCATCCAGACTCTGGTTCACCAACGTAGCATTTGCTCCAGGCGACTGGAAGACTATAAAGAACACACCGGGCTTACCGTCCATCAGCGAAGTCATCGTGTAGGATTTAGCACCTATCTCTACCGTCGCCACATCGCGCAGATAGAGCACGTTGCTATTATCCTGCGTACGGAGCACAATATTCTCAAACTCCTCGATACTCTTCAACGTACCTTTGTACTCCATCGGATACTGATACGCGTTCTCCGACTGTTGACCCAACGTACCCGTCGAAGCCACAAAACTCTGCGCGCTGATAGCACTCGATACATCGTCCGGCGTCAAACCATACTGCGCCATCACGTCCGGTTTGAGCCATACACGCAGCGCGTAGGTGTTACCTAAGTTATTCACCTCACCTACACCCGTTACACGCAACACCATCGGTTTGATGTTGATATCGATATAGTTCGAGATAAAGTCCGCATCGTACTTACCGTCGGTCGATTTGAGACCCGTGATCTGCAGGATGTTGTTCTGACGTTTGTTCACCGTCACACCCGTTTGCAGCACATCGCTCGGCAACAAGGATTGCGCCTGAGTCACACGGTTTTGGACATTGACCGTCGCCATATCGGGGTCGGTGCCTTGCTTGAAATAGACCGTGATCGTAATATCACCCGTCGAAGTAGCATTCGCGGTCATGTACGTCATATCCTGTACACCGTTGATCTGCTCTTCCAGCGGACGAACCACCGAACTCATACAGGTATTGGCGTCTGCACCGGCATAGTTGGCTGTTACCGTTACCGTCGGAGGTGCGATATCCGGATACTGCTCAACAGGCAAAGTGTTGAGACAGATATATCCAATGAGCATGATGACCAAGGCAATCGAGATAGCCATCACACTTCGCTTAATGAAAATATTCTCTTTCATAATTGTCCAATGTCAAATATCCAATGTCCAATATCCAATGTCCAATTAGAAAATCACCCGCTGATTTTCTACCAGGTTATTAGCGCCGACAGTAACGATCACATCGCCTACTTCCAGGCCTTCGGTCACTACCAAGTCGCGCTCTGAACTGATATTGGCGGTCTTGACGATCACACTCGTTACACAACTGTCTGCGCCTACCTTATACGCCAGCGATTTGTTTTGCAATTTAACAATCGCGTTCTGCGGAACAACCATCACGTTCTTGACGTCTATCGGGAGAACGACCGTACCTTGAACACCCGAATAAAGCACACCGTTGGGGTTCGGGAAGGTGGCCTTGCAGGTCAGCGCACCCGTCGTACGATCTACTGTACCGGTGATACTCGTGATACGACCTTTCAGGTTGTACATCTCGCCGTTCTTGAACGCAAACGACACATCCGGGAGATGAGCCAACATCTTCTCCTGATTGCGGGCTTCTTCTTCCGTACGCTCTGTCAGGATCGATTCGTTCACCGAGAACTCGGCATACATCTTCGCATTACCGCTGAGCAGGGTCAGATATGTGCCCGGACTCACTTGGTCACCCGCATAGACCGGTACCGAACCGATTACTCCGTCCACCGGTGCTTCGATCGTACAATAACTCAAGTTCACCCGCGCACGATTGGCCGAGGCTCTGTATTGCGCTACCGATGCCTGCGCCTGCTTGTATTGGTTCTCAGCATTGTCGAGTACGTACTTGCTGACGATGCGTTTTCCGTACAGATTCTTGTTGCTCTCAAACTCCAGTTTGGCGCTGCTCTCCTGTGCCTCAGCGGCCAACAAGTTAGCCTCAGCAGACTCCAACTCCAGTTGTTTATCGCGGCTGTCAATACGGAAAAGCACGTCGCCTTTTTTCACCTGCTGACCTTCCGTAATACATACTTCCATCAACTGACCGCTGATCTGCGGCGTGATCGTCACGTCCGCCGTACCCTTCAGGGTCGCACTGAACTTCAGCGGCACCGAGATGTCGCTCTTACTGATCGTCATTGTCTCAAACGATGTGGGCGTCACCTGTGGAACCGTCCCACCGCACGCGGTGAGCACCACCGCCAAAACCATTACATAGAGATTTTTTGTTTTCATTGATATATTGTGTTAATTAGTTTCCTGTTCGTATCAACTGCAGCGCGCGGTCGATCTGGTTGTCCGGACCTGCCCCTTTGTTCCAGGTTACGGAATCAAAAGGCAACTCGATATCGGGCGTTATGCCTATACTTTCCAGCACCTCGCCGTCCAAGGAAAACACCACTTCCCGCGGAATATAGCAGAACACCGGCGTCACGCCGCGTACACCTACGTAGCCGGAGTAGTTATCCGAATAAGACGCTGCTTCGTCCAACGCACAGAGCCCGCCCCAGGTACGGGTACCGATCAAGGTCGCATTCTCTATACTCTTCGCGCCCAGCGAGGTCTGCTCTGCCATACTCACCGAAGCACAGTTGCATAGCACCACTATCGGTTTCGTCACCGTCACATGGTCCTCACTCAAGGTCTGCACGTATTGCGGCATCACCGGCGAATAATCCAACCGTCCTGTACCCCGCTTGAAGCGGGCATTGCAGTTGTGATAACCGCCTTCCGGCAACAACGCACCGAGCACATACTTGTAATCGGCCATATAACCGCCGCCGTTGCTGCGGATATCGATGATCACGCCACCCAAGTCACCGGCTTTATGATGCTGCTGGATCGCATTGAACCACGCCCGCCATGTACCGGCCACCGAATCGATCACCGCCTTCGTACCCGCCGAAGGAGTACCGAAAATCATCTGCGTGAAATCCGGATGGAGGTACGGACTCAGAAAGAATGCATCAAACTGCAAATAGGCGATATTGTCTTTGAACAAACCGTATTGGATCGTGATCGCGTTGTCTATCAGTTTTGTCGTATCCACCCCCTGCAAAGTCGAATCGTACACCAAGGAAGAAGCATGTTGATATTCCAGTAATTCCCCGGGCAGTGCGGCATAATAGCTCAAGGAAGGGATGAATTGCGATACCGCATTATATTCCTCCCCGCGCTCCCGCAACACGCGCAGTTTGTTCGGACTGCTTTTCAGCTCATGGCCCGTCACGTGGTTCTTCACCAGAAAAGTCAGATGACCGTCGTGGAACGGAGCTACCATCGAATCCAGCAAAGCCTGCACTTGTTCATCCGTCACCGCGGTCTTTTGCTGATCCAGCGCCTCAAACTGCGGACGATAAGTGTCATACACCGCATCCCAGTTAAAACCATATGCGTACTCAAGATCCCACAAGGCATAATTGGCGTTCATGCCGTTCCAGATCACATCGAACTTAGCCGCAAAACTTTTCTCCGCACTCTGGAAAGCCATGTTGTCGTTGAAGGCATAATTGAGCACGTTATCGCTCTTCTGCCGACATCCGATCAGCAGGACCAATACGGTCAGTATCATTCCTATCTTCTTCATCCGCTTCCCCTCCTAAAAGATATACGACACACCTGCTTGCAGCCCGACGGTCGTGTGGTACCGATAATCGGCCACATGACGCATGTACTGCTTGGTGGCACTGATCACACTATAATAAACCACTGCTTCTACCTGCGCCATCCAATGCGGATGGAAGCGGTACTCGATACCTGCACCTCCGGTACAACCGAAATCGCCGCGCTGGTCGCGGATGGCATCAAAAGGAAGCGGTTCAGAGAAAGTAAACGCCATCGAGCTGATCGAGTTGAACTCCTTTCCGCTCCGACGACTCGCCAGCCATGCACCGCCGTACACACCTACATTCACCATGCCGCGCACCTGCTTACCGCCGAAACTGCAGTTCACCGTCACCGGAAAAAGCAGGTAATCATTCTCATACCGCACCTTCAACCGATTGGCATACACTTCGCGCGTATGGGTATAGCAGCGCTGCGCATAATACGCACCCGCGCGTACGCCAAGCCAATCAAAAAAATTATATTGCGCGTGTACGCCCGCCGTACCGCTCCAACCGGGGTTGAAACGATAATCGGTCATGTACTGCGTATCGATCGAATAGTGATTCCACGTTGCACCGCCTTTCACGCCCAAACGCCACTCGGCATGTAAAGCGAGCGGCAAAAGGAGCAACAAAACGATATGAAAGACTTTCTTCATCTATATATACTCAAAATCGCGTGCAAAATTAGTAAAAAATTTTGATATATGCAAAAAAAAGTGTACCTTTGCGCCGAATTTTTGTGCTTATGAAGAAAATAGCTATGATAGTAGCCGGCTTGATGCTGGCGATGACGATGTCTGCGCAGTTGGCGTGGGACACGGAAATGACAAAGGACGATTTCAATAACGCCCAAACAGTGATCTCCAAAACAGAGAACGTGGATTTCTCCAATCCGGTATTAGGTTTAGGTGGCGGACTGAGTATAGGTAAGATCTCTATTCTCAGCGCCTATGACGACGAGTGCGTGATTGCCCTCTCGCAGACGGGTATTGCGGAGAAACTGACGTTTGCCTGGCAGGGCGGTAGTAACGGTACGTTGACCGTCTCGCAATCGCCGGATCATAACACCTGGTCACCCGTTTATACGGCAGAAGGCAACACCTTCTCCACGGATACCGAAGTAGAGGTAAATTTAGCCACCAACACGCGCTATCTCAAGTTCGCTGCCAGCGCCCGCACGGCGGTAGCCTTCCGTAAGATCAAAGTGACGGAACTCAAGAGCCTCAGCGCCGGTACGGACGAATGGCCGTTCGGTAGCGGCATGGTGGACGATGCCGATGGCGTAAAGACCGTGACAGTAACATGGACAAATATCGTAGCAGGGGTAAGTTCGACCGACTCCCATTTCTCGGCTTCGCTGACGACCATCGGGCAGAAGAACCTCATCAACCAGACCACCCAACTCAACATCCGCTATTCACATGCGGAGGCAGGCACCCACAGCGGTGAGATCGTGATTGCCGGTGAGGGACGCGAAGTACGTATTGCCGTGAGCGGAGAGACGAAGAAATACGACCAGACACTGACTTGGATACAGAACATCGGCGAGTGTATCGCCACCGATCAGGTAGTGCTCAACGCCTTCGCCAGTTCGGGGATCGCCGTGGTCTATGAGAGTTCGGACCCCGGCATCGCCTACGTCGAGGACGGAGTCGTGCAGATTGTCAAAGCCGGTACGGTGACACTTACCGCCACCCAACCGGGCAACTATAAGTTCAATGCGGCCGAGCCGATTGCCAAGACCCTGACCATCCGCAAAGCCGATCCGATGATCGGCGTGACGGTAGCAGATATCACCTACGGTCAGGCGTTGAGCGAAGCGGTAATGACGGAGCATATCGGTCAAGTAGAGGGTACATTGAGTTGGGTGGATATCGACCCTGCAACCGTGCTCAATGCCGGTGATTACGCCCTGACGGTCCTCTTTACCCCGACCAACACAGGCATCTACAACACCCGCACCATGCAGGTGGCATTGCATGTGAACAAAGCCATCCAGACCATCGTTTGGGACGGACAGCAGACCGAATTGACGGTAGGTGAGGCGATTCCTTCGACCGCCGTTTTGAGTTCGGGCTTGGAGATTACCTACGCCTTCACGGAGTGCCTGCTATCGATCGAGAACGGTGTCATCACGCCGGAGAACGAAGGCGAAGTGACCGTTGTGGCCTACCACCCGGGCAATGAGAACTACCTGCCGACGACCGTCATCATGACCGTCTTCCACATCGCTGCAGGTCAACATCCGACGCCGGTGAAGCAGTTAACCGCAGAGCAACAAAAAACCGCGCGCAAGTTTTTGCACGCGGGTCAAGTTTATCTGCACTTCGACGGCCGCGTCTATGACGCGAGCGGCAAGCGCATCGACTGATTACATCCGTTCCGGCATCTCGATGCCGAGCAGCGACATCGCGGAGGCCAGCACCTTCGCAACATTCTTGGCGAGCAAGAGACGTAACGCACGTTTCTGCTCGTCTTTTTCGTTGAGGATACTCAGGTCGTGATAGAACGAGTTGAAGTCGCACGCCAGATCGTACGCATAGTTACAGATGACTGCGGGCGAGAAGTTATCGCCGGCATTGCGAACAATCGCCGGATACTCGCACAGGCGCTGAATAAGTGCTAATTCTTTGGGATCTAAAGTAGACACCGCATGGCCGGCTTGCTCCGGTTCTAAACCGGCGGCTTTCCGTAAAACCGACTGAATACGCGCGTAGGTGTACTGGATGAACGGACCCGTATTACCGTTGAAGTCGATGGACTCCGCAGGATTAAAGAGCATATTCTTGCGCGGATCAACCTTCAGTATGAAGTACTTCAACGCACCAAGACCTACCTTGCGGGCGATCTCATTCGCCTCGTCTTCAGTGATGCCTTGCAAAGTGTTCACTTTGTCTTTCGAGATCTCCTTGGCGTCCTCGACCATCTTATCCATCAGATCGTCGGCATCGACTACCGTACCTTCGCGGCTCTTCATCTTGCCGTTCGGCAGTTCAACCATACCGTAGGAGAAATGCACGAGTTCTTTACCAAAGGGGAAGCCAAGGCGGTCAAGCAAAATAGACAGCACTTTGAAGTGGTACTCCTGTTCGTTCCCCACCACATAGACCATCTTGTCGATCGGATAATCTTGGAAGCGAAGCTTCGCCGTACCGATATCCTGAGTCATATAGACGGATGTTCCATCCGAACGCAACAGCAGTTTCTCGTCGAGTCCGTCCTGGGTGAGGTCAGCCCATACTGAACCGTCTTCGCGGCGGTAGAATGCACCGCTGGCTAAACCTTTCTCCACTTCCGACTTGCCCTCCAGATAAGTATTGGACTCGTAATAGATCTTATCGAACGAAACGCCCATCCGTTGGTAGGTCTCGTCAAAACCGGCATAGACCCAACCGTTCATTTTTGCCCAGAGGCTGCGCACTTCGGGGTCATTGGCTTCCCACTTACGTAGCATCTCCTGTGCCTCCAGCATCAACGGCGCCTCGCGTTTGGCGGTCTCTTCGTCCATCCCTTTCGCCATCAGTTCGGCTATCTGCGCTTTGTACTCTTTGTCAAAACGCACGTAGTAGTCACCGATCAGGTGATCGCCTTTCTTACCGGAGGTCTCTGGGGTCTCGCCGTTGCCGAACTTGAGCCATGCGAGCATGGATTTGCAGATATGAATACCGCGGTCGTTGACGATATTGGTCTTAACGACCTTCCAGCCGTTTGCCTCTTGGATCTTCGCGATCGAATAACCGAGCAGGTTATTGCGCACGTGCCCGAGGTGCAACGGTTTGTTCGTGTTCGGGGACGAATACTCGACCATCATCAACTTATCGCGACTCGGCTGTTGACCGTAATTAGCCTCCGAGTCAATAGCCTCTAACTGCTTTACCCAGAACGCATCGTCGATCACGAGGTTCAAAAAGCCCTGTACGGCATTGTACTTGGCTACGAGCCCCTCACCGTTAACCACTAACCACTCACCGATTTCTGCAGCCACCTGTGCCGGCGCTTTGCGGGCCAACTTCACAAACGGGAACACCACGAGCGTGATATTGCCTTCGAACTCCGGACGGGTCTTTTGCAATTGTATCGGGCCGTCTTCGGCATCTACGTTATACAACGCCTTGACAGCTGCTTTGACTAATACCGATAATTGTTGTTCTAATGTCATAGTTTAGGATATTTACGGAACCAAGAGGATACTTTGAGACGAATAACGCCGAGCAGGGCTTCGGAGAAGATACCGCCGGACATTTTCGATGTACCGAGCACACGGTTGACGAAAACGATCGGCACCTCGATGATCTTCGCACCGCATTGCGCCGCGGTGAACTTCATCTCGATCTGGAAGGCATAGCCTTTGAAACGGATCTTGTCGAGCTCGATGGTCTCCAGCAGGTGACGCTTGTAGCAAACAAAACCGGCAGTGGTGTCGTGGATCTTCACGCCCAGCACAGTACGAACATACTTACTTGCGAAATAACTCATCAGCACGCGCCCCATCGGCCAGTTAACCACATTCACGCCCGTTACGTACCGGCTACCGATCGCGAGATCCGCACCTTGGTTGGCACAGGCGTCGTAGAGCTTGAGCAGGTCCTGCGGATTATGGCTAAAGTCCGCGTCCATCTCGAAGATATAATCGGCTTTGTGCTCGATTGCCCAGTTGAAACCACAGATATAAGCAGTACCCAGACCCTGTTTGCCGGAACGCTCCACGAGGTGCAAATGGTCTTTGTACTTACCCGCCATAAGGCCCTTCACGATAGCCGCGGTGCCGTCCGGCGAACCGTCATCAATAATCAGCACATGGAACTCCAAAGGCAGTTCCATCACAGCCGTGATGATCGCCTCGATATTCTCTTTTTCGTTGTAAGTCGGAATGATAACAAGTCTTTCCATATCACTCTGTAATCATTTGATCATTTAATTCATAAATCGGGCTGGGCGTTGTACGTTCGAGCGCCTTGAGGAAAATCTCCTGCCCGGGGATGATATCGATCTCCTCCAGATAGGACGCCACGGTGTTGTACGCCACCTCCGGTTCGTTGTTCTCCAGCGAGAGGTGACACAGCCACACGTTTCTCAGATCGGGGTGCCAGTTGCGTTCCAACAGCTCACCGCACACGTCGTTACTCTGGTGTCCACGCGGGCTCAGGATACGCTCCTTGAGGTAAGTCGGGTACGGTCCGTTAAGCAGCATATGCTCGTCGTGGTTCGCCTCGATCACCAGGTGATTGGCCGTACGGATATACGCCTCCATCTCTTCGTTCACCGACCCGCAGTCGGTCATCAGCACAAAGCGCTGACCCAGATAATCGATGCAGTAACCCAGACAATCGGTCGAGTCGTGCTCGATGTGGAAGGTGTTGATCCGCATGCCGAACAGTTCCCACTCTACCCCTCGCTCAAAATAACGGCGGCTGGTACGCAGTTTCTCGCGCACGCCGTAGTTGCGGTCTATGCCCTCGTGGATCGCCGCGGTCGTGTAGATAGGCAACTTAACACGCTCGCCGAGGGTGCCTACGGCACGGATGTGATCTGCGTGATCGTGGGTAATGAGCACGCCCATGATGTTCTGGAAGTCCAGCCCCATCTCCCGCAGGTATTTCTGGATCTGACGGGCAGAGATGCCCGCATCGATCAGGACACCCTGACGACGCGTACCGAGGTAGTAGCAGTTTCCGCTACTTCCGCTCGCAAAACACCGAAATATAAGCCCGTTCTCGTCCATAATAACAATTCAGCCTGCAAAATTACAAAAAAAAATTGATATATGCAAATAAAAGGATCAAAAATCACAATTTATTGCTCAAAGGGATGTAATTACATATTTGTGCCAAAAGTGATTATAGAAAGTATATTATATATAAATATATAATATAGTATTGTACATTATTTTTGGCTTGTTTTCGGGTCGACATTGGCTTCACATTGGCTTTGACTGTCGCTTCACCGTCGCTTGACTGTCGTTCGACCGTCGTTCCGCTCCTTAAATTCGGGTGCAAAAGTACTCAAAAATCCCACATATGCAAATATCTTGAGAGAATTTTATCAAAAATGGCTAAAAATAATACAGGCTAAGTATGATAAATACAGAAAAAGATACAGGCTAAAGAAGTATAAACAAGAAAAATAATACAGGCTGAGGAGGAGAAGCCGAAAAATAATACAGGCTAAAGAAAATCCCCTGCTCGTGAGAACAGGGGAACTCTGATGCCCAAATAATATTTGGGCGAAATGGACGTTGCTTATTTTACTTCTTAGCCACAAGGGCACGATGGAATTACTTCACTTCTGCACCGGTGAGGATGTAAGTGCGGGTGGCATCAACAGTCTCACCAACCAATACCGATTGTAAGGCCGATACCGTGCTGCAGATATTGGTTGAAAGATTCACGGCCGGCGGCCGCTTTATTGGGCGCCATATAAAGTTTATCTTTCGTCCACAGCCAATTCATGTCATAATGTAGACCAAGAATCAGATCGCAGGGATTAAACGGAATACGCCAATCCAAGCCAGCACGGGTATCGGTAATAATCGCAAAACCTCCATATATATTACCGGTTTTCATCGGGCCTGCACCAGCGCTTTGGGTGATTCTCGGAGCAAGGATATATTTGCCTATGGCAATAGGGATTTGTCCACCGACATACAGTCCGAACATAGCTCCGGCGCGCGTCTCATACCCCAATTTGGCACCAGTTACCGGGTCTTCGGTCATAGGCTGCGCAATGAGGGCTGTAACCTGGACACCAGTGGCGATAAATCCCAACCACTCAAAGCCGAATTGAGCCCCTGCCTGCTGATTCATTCCGAGGTAGTTATCATAGACCAAGCGTAAGTGTCTCCTATGATCAAGATCTTTAATAATATGCGAAGCCTTGTTGTCATAGTGTTTCGCTTTTTTGCTGTCAGATTGTATCAGACTGTCACGAACAACTAATACACGAATAGCTTGATCCAAGGGCAAACGCCAGTCCATCGATTTGATGGATTTTTGTGTAGAATCCGGAAAGTGGCGGAAGATGTACAACCACTCTTCTCCAGAAGTGGTACATAATGTTTCAAACGCGTTATCAATATGCTCGGAAGGCGCCGACATCGAACCCATGAACGCTTCCACGTCTTCTTTCCCGATCGCTAATCCCACTCCCTCGCGGTAAAAAGCTTTCCAAGTATTGATGCCTAAAATTTCGTATTTGCCTTCTGCGTTTTTAAAGAGTAGCGGTCCTCCACTGCTTCCCGGATCGATAGAGGCCGTGTGTTGGATGATTCGTGTAGCTTGTTCTCGATTGTCGATGTCCACGCGGGCATTCGAAATAGAGCCACGTGTTAACTGCCATGACGGTTTACCGGCCAGTTCCGGGAAACCCGCTGCTACAATTGCCAGATCATCATCTATAGTGCCCGTATATAGCGGCAAAGCGATCATCTCTGATTCGGCAGGTAACTCAATTGCTGCCAAATCGGCAGATGAACCGATATGACTCACGCTACAATGCGGATAACGAACTGTTTTATCGTGCAGTTGGAATATAAGGGTCGCCTGTTTGGCATATCCGACCACATGCAGGTTGGTGAGCACATATTTGTTACCTTCGTGCATTACCACAACGCCGGATCCGTAGGTACCTTCATTCTTATAGGCTCCCAGCGCACGTGACGCGCTTTGCATTCCGGCGCGCGCCATGTACAACGAGTAATCACTCATAAGGGCTTTGTCCGTATCTGAGAACTCCGGTTCTACGACACACACGCTGTATCGAAGTCCCTGTGCTGATATAGTTTGAGCTATGCAGAGCCACAACGCGGCCAAACAAATTATACGTCTCATAGAATGTCAATATTACTCATCATCACCAACTACGCCATTGTGAACGGAGTCTGTTTGTGCCTCAGGAATGGATAGAACGGATTCGTCTGCCGGCTTACCACCTGCCATTTCATCCATGATATAGTTAATATCGTTTCCTTTCAGCTTACCCGATTTGACGCCCTCGTATATAGCTGCATTTTCTTTGAAGTACTCTGCCGCTTTCTTTTTCGGAATCATTGCGCCGTTCACCATGATTAGTTGGGCTTGATCCCATTCCGGCCGTTTCAGATAAAAGAGCGTAGGGGTGTCTGGACCATTGCCACCGACAAACTTAACAAAATCCAGATCACCTGTCTTTTTGTTCATTTGGTAGTTCATCTCGCATTGGTAAAGCACTCCCCATGCATTGGCATAAATCGGATTCCCCCATTGATTTTCATCGTGCATGTACATCTTTTTTGCATGTACATAGTACAGCACATGCACTTTATCCGGAAAATTTTTATGCCAGATCTTTATGCCTACAATGTCAATTGCTTCGATATCGGTGTGGCCTTTGTCTTCTGCGGTCTTTTTGACACCAATTTTGCTTTTGCCTACGCGGGGTAATTCTATCTCATCGTACGCCTCATGGTGTCCATCTTTGAAATATATTTCACCCGGATAATAATGAGGAGTCAACAAATTCATCTGAGTAATGAACTGCGCCTGGCCTGCCACGCTTAATAGCAGGACACTCAAAATAAATAACAATCTCTTTTTCATTTTGTTCATTGTGCCTACTCTTTATCGGATTTTCGGCTAACCTCCATTATGTTTTATTGCATAATTGTTATCCAAACCTTTGCGGGTGCAAAAGTACAAAGAAATTTTGAAATATGCAAGAGAAAATGAAAAATTGCAAAAAAATTTGCATAATTGAAAAAAAAATACTAATTTTGCACGCAAAATTTCGTTTGAATATGAATGTACGTGAACGTTTGGCCGCGATACGCGGAATGATGAAAGAGCACGGATTGGCTGCTTATGTAGTGCCTGGAAATGACCCGCACGCAAGCGAGTATATGGCAAGTCACTGGTGCGAGATGCAGTGGTTGAGCGGGTTCTCCGGCGAAGCCGGTACGATGGTTGTGACGATGGACAAAGCGCTCCTTTGGACCGACAGCCGCTATTACCTGCAGGCAGGAATTGAGTTGAAAGACTCGACAATTGAACTGATGCGGGAGAGCGATGTGGATTGTCCGAAGATCGTGGATTGGCTCGCAGACAATGCACAAGGTCCGGTGGGTGTCAATCCGGAGATGTTCAGCGTGAATGACTACAAGGAATGGAGCGAGAAGATTGCGCTGAAGAGCATCGATCTCATCAAGCCGCTCTGGACGGAAGGTCGTCCCGCTATTCCGCAGGATAAGTTATACCCCTACTCTGCCGATTTCGCAGGAGAGAGCGTAGAATCAAAGCTCGCAAGAATGCGCGGACAACTGGCGAAGAAGAAAGCCGACGCTATGATCATCAGCGCGCTCGATGAGATTGCATGGTTGCTCAACATCCGCGGCAATGACGTGGAGTATAACCCGGTGGTGATCTCGTACGTGGTACTGGAGGCGGACAAATGTACGCTGTTTGTGGACGGCAACAAGATCGATTCGCCGGCACAGAACTACCTCGATTTCAACAATGTAGAGGTGATGCCTTACGAGGCGGTATTCGATTATATCAAGAGCCTCAACGGAACAGTATTGTATGACGGTGCGCGGGTCAACGAAGCGCTGTTTGAGGCCATTCCAGAAGGCTGCCAAAAGATCAATGCCAAGTCGCCCATCCTGATCGATAAAGCAAAGAAGAATGCGGTTGAGTTGGAAGGCGAACGGATAGCTATGCGGCAGGACTGCGTAGCGCTGACGCGGTTCTTCATGTGGCTGGAGGAAGAGGCTTTCGCGAACGGACAAACTCAAACCGAGTGGAACTTAATGGAGAAACTGCACGAGTTCCGCATGATGGGTGAGAACTTCGTGGAGGAGAGTTTCGGTACAATCGCCGGCTATAAGGGCAACGGCGCTATCGTGCACTATGCCGCGACCAAGGACAACTGCGCGGAGGTGAAACCGGAAGGCATGTTGTTGCTCGATTCGGGTGGTCAGTACCTGGACGGCACGACGGATATAACTCGAACTATATGGCTCGGCGGACGTATCCCGCAACAGGCGAAAGACGACTATACCTACGTGCTGAAAGGTCACATAGCCTTACTGAGAGCCCGTTTCCCGCGCGGCACGAGGGGTAACCAGCTCGACGCGCTCGCCAAGCAGTATATGTGGGAAGCCGGTATCACCTTCGGTCACGGTACAGGGCACGGTGTAGGTCATTTCTTGGGCTGCCATGAAGGCCCGCAGAACGTACGTACGGACAATAACCCGACAGCACTGGAAGTTGGTCATATCATCTCCGACGAGCCGGGTATCTACCGCACCGGCAAATGGGGTATCCGCACGGAGAACCTGATCACCGTCATCCCCGCCAAGCAGACGAAGGCGACTACGACCGAAGACGAGTGGCTGGCGTTCGAGACGCTGACCCTCTGTTTCTACGACACCAACCTCATCGAGATGTCGATGATGACGGAGGACGAGATTGACTGGCTCAACGCCTACCACGTACGCGTCTATAAAGAGGTCAGCCCGCTCCTGAACGAAGAGGAGCGGAAGTACCTCGCAAAGAAATGCAAGGCATTGGAAATTTGATAATTTGAAGATTTGATAATTTGAAATAGATATGAAAGAGAACAAGATTGACAACCGATTATTCAACCCGTATATCATTGAGGAGCGGCAGTTGAATATCACCCAACTGGATGTCTTCAGCCGGTTGATGATGGACCGAATCCTATTCCTGAGCGGAGAGGTAGTAGGCGATAACATGGACACACTGGTAGCCCAGCTGCTGTTCTTAGACTCCGTGAACCACGACCCGATCAACCTGTACATCAACTCACAGGGCGGCGAGGTCTATTCGGGCCTGGAGCTGATCTCCGTGATGCGGTTCATCAAATCGCCGGTCTATACGACCGTCTTGGGTCTGGCTGCCTCGATGGGCGCCGTGATTGCTTCGAGCGGAGAGAAAGGTCATCGTAACGCCCTGCCCTACTCGCGGTTCATGATCCATCAACCCAGCTCCGGCATCGGCTACTCCACATTCAAAGATCAGGCTATCCACCTCAAAGAAATGGAAAGCCTGAAACAAGATTTGTACAAGATCCTCGCCGAGAACAGCGGTCAGAGCATTGACCAAATCGAGGCGCTCTGCGATCGTGACAAATGGATGAAAGCCGAAGAAGCCATCTCGATGGGCTTCCTCGACTCCGTGATTGCTTAAAGCAGTTCTACCGACCGGTTGACGAACTTGGCGAGCGCTTCGCCTTTCAGTTGACCGGAGGCGAGAAGGGCTATGTCAATGAGTTGTTTGATGCGCTCATCCTCACCCTCTAACTTGCAGACCGTCTTGATGACGGTCTCTTTTTTAGGCTCCTCGCCTTCTTTCTCTGCTTTCTTCTCGACCTCTTCCTCTACCTGCTCGGAGGTCTCTTTGTTGACGAGCTCCTGGATGAGCGGGTGCGCG
>Ga0247611_10003991_pt1 | contig 21028 bp, 29 predicted proteins | sample 177DNAGHGhighgp2_FD_192422 | JGI IMG/M metagenome (GOLD analysis project Ga0247611, IMG submission 192422) | Sheep rumen microbial communities from Palmerston North, Manawatu-Wanganui, New Zealand - 1770 DNA GHGhigh gp2 | ecosystem: Host-associated > Mammals > Digestive system > Stomach > Rumen...
AAGGGTGAAAGCAAAAAAATGGGCAGAGGATCAAGCGGAATAGAAAGCGGTGCTGGATGGAAAAAGCAGTTGAGAGCGTCAGCGAAAAAAGGCGAAATGCCAAGCTATATTGTCGGTGACAGATCATAGCAAGCAAAAGTATTTGAGGAGATAGACAAGCTATATCCGATGCCTGATACAAATGCGAGGATCATAGATCAGGGCAATGCGGTTTGGGTGCAGATGGGTGACAAAGTGACCAGAGCATCATATCCGTCTGGCGAGTCGGCAAGCGAAGCCGAAAAGCGAGGAGTGCTAAAGAAGGTTTTATACAACTTCCTTAACAAAGGGTAACGTATAAAAAATCACAAAGCGAAAGGGTGAATGGAGCAAAATGGGTAGAGGATCAAGTGGAGCTGGAGGAAATCTGGGTAGAGGTGACGGCGGTGTCAATGCGGCGAACATCAAGAATGAACGGGATCTGTTGTCAGATACAAAGGCAAACCGTGCTGATGTAAACGATGTTTTGATGACAGCCCGTGACATTCATGATGAGTACGGTGTGGATGTCGGTCAGTTTATGCTGGCAGAAGTGGTTGGTAAGGATTCAACCACAATGGCATACTCCGATGGTACGGACATCGGTTTTAACAGCAAATATTTTAACGGTGTCAACATGGAAGGGGCTTATAAAGCCTGTGTTGATTCTGGATTTCATCCGTCCAACGGGAACAAGACAGCTATGCAAGCTGTTGCTTCTCATGAGTACGGTCATGTGCTGACACAGAAAGCCGGGGAAAGGCTGGGTGTGTATGATATGGATGATGCTGCAAAGATTATCGTTGACAGAGCAACAGCAGCCACGAAGCACAAGGGCAGCAAGAGCTTTGCAAAGAAGATCAGCGGCTATGCAGGACACTCCAATGCGGAATGTGTTGCAGAAGCCCTTGCTGATGTATACTGTAACGGCAAGAACGCATCAGCCGAAAGCAGAGCCATTTACAAAGAAATTAAGAGCATTTTGAAGTAAAAAGGAGGGCACACAAATGAAAAAGATCACCTATTCAGAACCGAAAGATTATCTGCCGAAGGAGATCCGGGATAAGTATTTCGGAAAATCCAAAGCAAAGAAGTCCAGAACGGTGAAGAAGCCAGCCACAAAGAAAAAGGCAAAGTAACGGGGGGCGGTTCAGATTGCAAACAAGATAAATCAACCCAAGAGGAAAGTCGGCAGACCACGGACAGAGATAGACAGAAAGCAGTTCGTGGATCTGGTTGGGCTTGGCTGTTTGCAGGATGAGATCTGCTGGTTCTTCCGGGATGAGAGCGGAAAGCCGATAAGTCAGGACACGCTGACACGGTGGTGCAAGAGAGAGTTCGGATGTAATTTTGCGGAGTATCGAAACCAAAACGGGCTGATGGCAATGAAAATTAAGTTACGGAGAAACCAGCTGCTGCTTTCGGAGAAGAATGCTTCAATGGCGATCTGGCTCGGCAAGCAGATTCTCGGACAGGTTGAAAATCCGAATGAGATTACAGACGAAGAACCTGTGAGGATTATAGTCGATGTCTGAAATTCGATTGACAGAGCTGTTAGGCACAGCGTTCTGGGATCTCGCCCGTGATGTGTTCCAGCACGGTCACACACATTACGATTTATCAGGTGGACGGGGATCATTGAAAAGCTCGGCAATCAGTTTGATGATTCCTGCCCTCCTGATATCCCATCCCGGCACTCATGCTTGCGTTTTTCGTAAAGTCGGCAATACGATCCGTGACAGCGTTTTCTCGCAGTATGTCTGGGCGATTGACAAGCTCGGCATGAATGAGCTTTGGGCAAGCAAAATAAGCCCTCCAGAGCTGATTTACAAGCCCACAAGACAGCGGATTCTCTTCCGTGGGGCTGATGACCCAATGAAGCTGAAATCGATTAAAGCCCCGTTTGGCTACATCGCTTTCACGCATTTCGAGGAAAAGGATCAGTTTTCTGGCAGACGGGAGATCCGAAGCATCCTGCAATCAACCATGCGTGGCGGCTCGGAGTTCTGGAATTTCGAGAGTTATAACCCACCGATCAGCCGGGATAATTGGGCGAACCTTGATAGTCAGGAGATCAGGTTGGACAGGCTTTGCCACAAATCCACATACTTGCAAGCCCCGGAGGAATGGCTGGGTGAGCAGTTCCTTGCAGAAGCGGAATATGTGAAGCAGACGAATGAACGGGAGTATCGGCACGAATACCTTGGCGAAGCGGTTGGATCTGGCAGCGAAGTGTTTGAAAACCTTGAAATCCGGGAGATCCCGGACGAAGAACTGGAACACTTTGACAGGATCAGAAACGGGCTGGATTGGGGCTATTTCCCTGACCCGTGGGCTTTCAACCGGATGCAGTACGATGCGGCACAGAGGGTGCTTTACATCTTTGACGAAATGACCGCCCGTAAACAGGGCAACAAGGAAACGGCAGAGCGGCTTTTGGCATTGGGTTTAACCCGTGATGACCGGATCACGGCAGATTCGGCAGAACCGAAGAGCATAGCCGATTACAACCGATTCGGCTTGAATTGCGTGGGAGCGCAAAAGGGTGCTGGCTCGGTTGAATATTCGATGAAATGGCTGCAACAGCTCAATAAAATAGTGATTGACCCACGCAGATGCCCGGACACGGTGAAGGAGTTCACAAAGTACGAGTACGAGCGCACGAAAGACGGCGATATCATCAGCGGCTACCCGGACAGAGATAACCATCACATTGATGCCGTCAGATACGGCACAGAGCCGATCTACCGCATTCCCGGGCAGCCAGTACCGAAGAAGTATATAAGCGTATTCGGAGGGATATAAGATGCCGACAGAGGAAGATCTGGAGCAGATGACAACGGAGAAGATAGACCGGGAGCGAGTGAAGGACAAGATCCTCGCCCTTGAGATACAAACATTGAAAAAGGCGGTGGAAAATGTTGAAAACGTATCAGGATTTTCTGGAAAGTAAGGAAAAAGGTCAGGTGCTGGATTTCATCAAGGCTGCAATCGACGAGTACAGATCCAGCCCGGTGTTCAAGATTGCGCTTGATGCAGACGAATACGAAGCAGAGCGAAACATTACGATCATGGAGTTCTTGCGGCTGATATTCAACCGCAACGGTCAGCAAGTGGTGGACTTCACAGCGGCGAACAACAAGATTGCATCGAACTACTTCCACAGGCTGACAACGCAGAGGGTTGCCTATTCCCTCGGTAACGGGATCAGCTTTGCCAACGCTGAAAAGGTGCATGACGGCAACAAGTGGACGGTGAATGACAAGACAAAGGAAATGCTCGGCAATGACTTTGACACCGTGCTTTATGATGCTGGATTATTCGCACGTCAGCACAGAGTCAGCTATCTGTTTTGGAATCTGGATCATTGCGATTTGTTCAAGGCAACGGAGTTCTGTCCGCTGTTTGACGAAAACAACGGCTCTCTGATGGCTGGTATCCGGTTCTGGAGCCTTGATTGGGGCAGTAAGCCCGTGACCGTGGTTCTGTACGAAGATAACGGCTACACGAAGTATCGGACTCGACCACATAGCAAGGGGATGGATCTGTTCGAGCTTGAGCCGAAACGGGCTTACAAGCAACAGGTCGCACACAACGAGGTAGACCCGGACGAGATTGTTGGCGAGAGCAATTATTCCGCAATTCCCATCGTGCCTTTCTGGGGCAGCAGGAACCATCAAAGCGATCTGGTCGGCATGAGGTCGAAGATTGATGCGCTGGATCTGGTAACGAGCGGCTTTGCAAACGACTTGCAGGATTGTTCAGAAATTTATTGGATTGTCAGCAATGCGCTCGGCATGACGGATGACGAACTGTCCAAATTCCGTGACAGGCTCAAAACGCAGCACATCGCAGCTGTTGACACGGATAACACAGGGGTCACACCGTACACGCAGGAAATACCGACAGCGGCGAGGGCTACATTGATTTCCTCCCTACGGGCACAGCTTTATGAGGATTACGGCGGTTTGGATGTCCATACGATTGCAGCCGGGGCTACAAATGACCATATCGATGCTGCATACCAGCCGATGGACGAAGAAGCCGATGATTTCGAGTATCAGGTGATCAAGGCTGTCCGTGGCATTCTGGCGATCATTGGGGTGGATGACGTGCCCGTGTTCCACAGGAACAGGGTCAGCAACCGGATGGAACAGACACAGATGATCATGATGGCGGCGAACTATCTGGATGATGAAACGATCATCAAAAAGCTCCCTTTCATCACACCGGACGAAGTGGACAATATCCTTGCAAAGAAGGAAGAGAAGGATCAAGCCTTTGTACAGGCAATGCAAGGTATTGAGGATCTGACAGAGGGAGAAGCAGAGGAAGAAGAGGTGTAATCCATGCCTGACTACGGATCACGGATCACGGACAAAGCCATGCTGAAAATCATGGCGAAGATCCGAAAGATATACGATCAGGCAGAGAAGGAGCTGAACAAAAAGCTCCTGTCTTTCCGCAAGCGTTTCGCCGCAAAGCAGAAGATCATGACCGAAGCTCTGAAATCCGGGGAGATCAGCAGGACGGATTACGAATCGTGGTTGAGGGGTCAGGTTTTCATTGGAGAACGCTGGGAAGGCAAGCTCAACCAGATTGTCAGGCTTATTGGCAAGACAAACAAGGTTGCCCATGATGTTATCCAGCGGTTTCGCTTGTATGTATATAGCGAAAATTACAACCATCAAGCCTTTGAAACGGAGATCCAGACGGGAATCAGTTTTGATATTTACAATGAGGAAGCTGTCGAAAAGCTGATCAAGGAAGATCCGAAAATGCTCCCGGAATGGCGAATTGACGAAGAGAAGGATTATATCTGGAATCGGCAGAAGGTTGAAAATGCGATCACACAGGGCATTATTCAAGGCGAGAGCGTGGATCAAATCGCTGAAAGGCTGGCAAAAGCCCTGTCATCAACGAACATGAACAAAATGCGGATGTTCGCCCGGACAGCTATGACAGGGGCACAGAACGCTGGCATACAAAAGCAGATGGAGGATGCAGAAGCAAGGGGCATCAAAATCAAGAAGCAATGGCTTGCGACATTGGATGACAGAACCCGTGACAGCCATGCACGGCTTGACGGGGATACCATCCCGGTTGATGCGATCTTCTCCAACGGGCTGAAATACCCCGGCGATCCGAGCGGTGCAGCAAGCGAGGTTTATAACTGCCGTTGCACGATGAAAAGCGTTTTCAGCGCATTGGCGAACCAGAACAAGACCGGGGAACGGAGAGCATACAAAACCAACGAAAAAGGCTACCGTGAGTCTTATATTGTCCAGAACATGACCTACATGGAATGGAAGAAGTGGAAGGAGGGGCATAAATGAGCAGTGTGAGCGTTTCCAGTAATCTGTATCTTGTGAAAGCGGCATCCAAAGAAGCAATGGTCAATGCAGCGATCAGCGTAGGGATGCTGACAAGCGGTTATGCACGGGATCTGTGCCCCGTTGACACAGGGCGGTTGCGAGGATCTATCACCCATGCGTATAACGATGACGGGCAACAGGTAACGTTGCTTGTCGGCACAGATGTCTTTTACGCTCCTTATGTAGAGCTGGGGCATCATCAGCAGCCGGGGCGGTACGTTCCAGCAATCGGCAAAAGGCTTGTTAGAAGCTGGGTTCCGGGCAAGCCGTTCATTCGCCCATCGTTTGAAAACCACCGTGACGAAATTGAAGCGATCATCTTAAGCTGTTTTGAGTGATCAGCCACGCATCCCAATAAAATTGACACTTTTGGGGATGCGTGTTTTTTTATGCCCTTATACAATTCAATGTAGAGCAAAGCAACGCTCTATCAAAACAAACTCCGTAGCACGAAGTAGTGTGCCGAAGTAATGGGAGGGAATATTGATGGCATCTTTCGCAAGGAAGTGGCTGGAAGGGATTCTGGAAAACGAAGAGCTTTCAACCAAGGAGAAAGCCCAACAGATCATGGACGGACATATCGCCGTCACAGATGGTTTGAAGGACGAACGGGATTCTTTCAAGGCAGAAGCGGAAAAGGCAGGAGATCTCCAGAAGGAGTTGGATGATCTGAAAAACGGCGAGGATTTCAAGAAGAAATTCGAGGACGAACACAAAGCCTTTGAGGATTTCAAGAAACAAACCGCCAGCGAAGCCGAAGCCGCAAAGGTCAAGTCGGCATACAGGAAGCTGCTTGCCGGGGAAGGAATCGGCGAAAAGCGGCTTGACTCCATTCTCAAGGTCACGGATCTGTCCAAGCTCAAGCTGGACAAGGACGGCAATCTGGAGGATGTGGACGGGCTGAAAAAAGCCATCAACGATGAATGGGGCGAGTTCAAGACCAAGGTCACCGAAAAGGGGGCTGTGGTCGAAAAGCCGTTGCAGACGGGCAAAGCCACGAAAACCAAAGAGGAAATCATGGCGATCAAAGACACCGATGAACGGCAGAAAGCGATTGCTGAAAATCATGAATTGTTTGGGTTCTAACCCAAGAAAGGAGAACTACAATGCCTGATCCTACTCCGATTTATGTCGAAGCCGAAACCAACCTGATCACCAAGAGCCAGATGTCCAAAGTTCGTGAAGTGGACTTTGTGCAACGTTTCGCTCATGGCTCTCTGGCGAAGCTGATTGAGGTTCTGGGTGTTACCCGGAAGCTCCCCATGCAGGAAGGTACTACCCTGTATATGTATACCACCTCTGGCACTCTCCAGAGCGGTGCTGTTTCCGAGGGCGAAGTCATTCCGCTTTCCAAGTATCAGCGCAATAAAGCCGCTGTCGGCGAAATGACCCTTAACAAGTGGAGGAAAGCTACCTCTGCCGAAGCGATCATGAAGAGCGGCTACAAAGAAGCCGTTTCCGAAACTGATGCGGCTCTGCTGAAAGACGTTCAGAAAACCGTTCGTACCAGCTTCTTCACGCTGCTGAACGGCACGATCACCGGATCTACATCTGTAACGGGTGTTGGCTTACAGGCGGCTCTGGCTGCTGCGTGGGCACAGCTCCAAGTTAAGTTTGAGGATGATACTGCTGCCGCCGTGTATTTCGTTAACCCGGTTGACATCGGCGATTATCTGGCTACCGCCAATATCACCGTGCAGAACGCTTTCGGCATGAACTACATTGAGGATTTCCTCGGTCTGGGTACTGTGATCCTGTCCAGCCAGATTACTGCTGGAACGTTCATCGCTACCGCCAAGGAAAACATTGTCCTCTATTACCTGTCCATGAACGGTGACATCGCTGGCAAGTTCGGTCTGACCGTTGATGATCTCGGTCTGATCGGTATGAAAACCGACATTCCTACCGAAAACCGTGCCCAGCTCGAAACGCTGGTTATGGCTGGTGTAACCTTCTTCATCGAATATGCTGCCGGGGTCATCAAGGGCACGATCTCCAGCGCAAGCGAAACTTCCTCGGATGTTTCGGAGGGATAACCGATGAAATATGTAGCGGCTTGCAAATTCCGTGATCTCAAGGATAACGGACGGATCTACGAAGAGGGCGAAACCTATCCCCGGAGGGGGCTGAAAAAGGACGAAGCCCGTATCAAAGAGCTGTCCACGAATGCCAATAAATCCGGGAAACCGTTGATCAAAGCCGCCGAATAAGAAAGGAGGGAGATCCATGCTGAACCAGATCTGTGAAAACATCTGCAATTACTTCATCCGGGGTCGGTATGAGGGGCGGTTTGAGATCGAAAACGGCATGATCTCCCTTCCCCTTTTGGACGGGCAGCGGTTCCTGATCCAAGGCTCTGCCTTGAATGACGGGATGTATACCTATCACGATGCGGAAATCAAATCGGATGACGATATGACTCTGGCGGTGGGGCTGCAAGACGAATCGTGGGCTGGCACGATTTGTGCCCTCGCCGTTCCTCCTGCGGTGGTGGCACTTTCTACAGAGATCAAAGCGTGGGTGGATGCCAATGCAGAGTCACAGAACAGCCCTTATACAAGTGAGAGCGTTCTGGGGGTATATTCCTACACCAAGGCAAGCGGAGGGCACGGAGCTGGCGGTTCTGTCGGCTGGATGGACGTTTTCGCTGACAAGCTGAAACGGTGGAGGAAGGTGAATTTTAATTGAACCTTCTCACCCAAATGATGGAGGATTGCAAAATTCTGAACCGTGTTCGTGTGGACGATGCTTACGGCAGCTACACCGAAACATGGACGGAAGGGGCATCTTTCAAGGCGGCTATCAGCAAGAATACCAGCACGGAAATGCAGATTGCAGAGAAACAGGGGATCAGCGAAGCGTTCACGGTTGTTGTGAACAAGGGATTCTCGCTTGACTACCATGATGTTTTCAAGCGTGTATCTGATGGAGCGATCTTCCGGGTCACGAGCAGAACGGCAGACTCCGAAGCCCATCCAGCAAGCACGGTCAAAATCGCCAAGGTAACGGCTGAAAGGTGGGAATTGCCAAGTGAGAGCAACAGCGCAAGCTCTTAAAACGTTGTTCAGCAGCTTTGGCATCCCGGCTTATACGCTGGACAGCGTTCCTGATGAGGTCGAGCTGCCATACATCACATTTCCGCTCACCGAACCGGAGTGGAATGAGCAAGCCAGCTTTTACTGCCAAGTGTGGTATCCGAAAAGACGGCTTGCAGATCTTCTTGCAAAAGCCGATGAAGTTGTGGAAGCTATCGGCGAAATGAAGAAGATTGAGATTGAGGGTGGATATATCGTGATTTATCCATCGTCACCGCTGATGCAAGTACAGAGCGATGAAGGATCTCAATCGGTTTATATCATGCTCACAATCAATGCTTATCATATGCCGGGTGTTTAACCCGGAGGAAGGAGAAAACATATGGGCGCACCCGGAAATACTACGGCACTCCGTGCTGACACTTTCGACAAACTGCAGTTGAATGCTGGTATCGTTCTGAAAAACCTGTCCTATGACAGCGTGACCGATGCTGCGGCTCTGAAAACAGCCATTGCGAACATTATCAGCGGTGGCTCAAGCCCCATTGGTGAGCTTGTAGGAGCTACCCGTGGCGGCGGCACTTTCACCGTAACCCGTGAAATGCGTACACCGGAAATTGACGGTATGCGTTATCCGTTCAAGGGTTCTGACTTTGTGGATTCGATTGATGCTTATCTGTCTACCACGCTGGTTGAGATCACCCCGGATAACATCGCCGATCTGCTTGCTACTGGCTCTGCAACAACCAGCGGCAAAAAGACAACCGTCAAGATGGCAACGGCTATCGGATCTGATGACTATCTGGAGAACATCTGCTGGGTCGGAGATCTGGCTGATGGTCAGCTTGTCCTGATTTGCCTTAAAAACGCTATCAACACGGCTGATTTCACCTTTACCTACACGGACAAAGGTGAGGGCACTCTGGCAGCGGAGTTCCATGCTCGTCAGGCGGCTGTGAATGACTATGACAATGCCCCGTTTGAGGTTGTTTTTTTCGACCTTCCGTCAACCTGATCAGTTTTCTGAATGAGAGTCAGGATACCGGGGAAGATGAACCGGAAGAAACCGAAAACGGCGAAGAATGACCCGTAACAAGGGGAAGGGGAAATCCCCTTCCCCATTGCTTTTTGTGAGGAGGACAAAGAGTAATGGCGAAACTGATGGAAAAGAACGGAGCGGAAATGGCAACGGCTCTGGTCGAAATAGCCGCTCCCCTTAAGAGATTCATGGAGGATGAAGAGTTCTCCGAAGCGTGGAAGAGTACCACGAAAAAAGGGCTTGACCTTGGCATGACGGATGTCCTGCAAGTCTATGTTGACCTTGTTCCTATGCTGTTCGGCGATAAGCACTTGAAGGATACGCTTGCAATCCTCGCAACCATTGAGGGCAAAAGCGTGAACGAAATGCTCAAGATGAACGGAACGGAGCTGATCGCTGATGCGCTGGCTGCGTTCAATGAACAGCTCAAGCCTTTTTTTACACGGCTCGGTCTTTCGGTTGGGGTGACACGGTAATCTCGCTTGTTGAGCAACCATCGTTAGGCTGGGCTGGACGGATTAACTATATGTCTGCAAAGTATCGGCAAAGACAGATTGACCTTTATGGCATGGATCTGGTTTGGCTGATTGCAAAGCAATACTACAAAATGGATTTGCCCCGTCCTTCCGAAGTGGAAAACGAACACAGGAAGGAGAAGCAGACGGCAAAAGAGATCAAGGAACATCTATTGCAAAGACTTGGGAGGTGAGTAAATGGATTTAATGAGCCTGTTGGCGAAGCTCACCCTTGATAAAGAAGAATATGACAAAGGGCTTGAAGAAGCCGAAAAAGAAGCGAAGGATCTGCAAATCGCTACCCCTTCGATTCCGAAAACTGATAACTCACAGTTTGAAGCAGGATTAAAAGAAGCCGAAGAAACCGGGAATATGTTCAAGGAGGTTATGTCCGGGGTTTGGCAAGGTGTCAAAGATGCCATTGTCACAACGGGCATCCTTGCATTGGTTTCTGGCTTTATCGGAGCAATGCGGCAAGGCATTTCCCTTGCGGTGGATGGCGGCAAGGCTATTGCCGATAACAGCAAGAACCTCCAGCTTTCAACAAGGGCATATCAGGAATATGAGTATGTTCTCGGAAAAAGCAATCTGCAAGTCAAAGATCTTTCGTCAACGATCAGCAAGCTGGACACGATCAGGGGCGGAAAGATCACAGAAACGCAAGCCGGGTATTTTGAAAAACTTGGGATAAATGCCGAAGAAGCAGCAAGCGGTGTCATGTCCACCCAGCAGATGCTTGACCAGCTCATGACCGGGCTTGCCAATTATGAAGGTGCTGACAAAGGGGCTATTATCGATGCTTTCTTTGGCAAAAGCGATAAGTGGACAGGCTATTTTGAACAATCCGAGCAAGAGATCAAAAAGCTGAAAAAAGAAGCAGACGATCTTGGTCTGATCATGTCGGATGAAAGCATAGAGAACGCTGTCAAGTTTACGGATGCCACAGAAAAGCTGTCAAATACACTTGAGGGGATAAAACTTTCTTTCGGCGAGAGTGTTTTGCCTTTACTGACGGAAGCTGCAAACACCGTTGCAAAAATCATTGCTTTCTTCGGCGGTGGAGAAAAGAGCCTTTCAGAGCAATGGATCGGTGACGATAAAGCATTTGCGAAAGAGCTTATAGAGATTGAAGGAACAGCGGCGGCAGCGAACAGCCTTGCTGACAAGTTGCTGGCAATGGGCGATACGTCAAAGATGACGGCGGAACAATATCAATTATGGCAGAGTGTTGCCAACGAATTGATTTCAACGATTCCTTCTCTCCAAGGTGTTATCGATACCGAAACAGGTGTGATTAACGGGAACACGGAATCGATCAGGGAGAATATTAAAGCGTGGGAAGAAAGGGCAAAAGTAGAAGCTCTGAATAACCTTAAAGCGAAAAAGCAACAGGACATTGCTGATAAGTATGAGGAACAGCTTGACAAGCAAGCAGAAGCAATCTCTACGCTTTCCAAAGTTGATGGCAAACGGGCAGAAGCAATCGCAACAGTAAATGAAGCACTTACGAACAATGCGGAGTTAAGCAATGCCGTATACGGTGCATTTGGAACAAAAACGCTTACAGACGAAAACGCTGATGCAATCCTGTCATTTATTCGTGAAAATGGCTTCAGCACGGTAGAAACGGACGATGCGTTTGAGCAGCTTGCAAAAATTAAGCAGCAAGCAGAAGAAGCGCAAAAGGTTGCAGCAGAAATGGATGTCGAGCTTGCAAAAGCCCGGCAGGAATATACAGATTGGGAAGCCGCAGCTGACTCCATGTTTGGAAGCGCAGACAGCAGCGCATCCGCTTCAACAGAAACCGTTAATGGGCTTGCAAGCGCAATCGAAGGGCTTCCAGATAACAAGACGATCACAATCGGTGTTGCATTGGGCGGTGCGTTGGCTATGCTTCCCGGGCTGTTCTCCAATGCAAAAGGAAACTGGACAGTTCCCTACGATAATTTCCCGGCTCTGCTTCACCGTGACGAAATGGTTCTCACAAAGTCACAGGCTCGGCAGTACAGGGAAGGAAACGGAAGCGGAACGGATGTGAGCGGTGCGATCAACAATGCCATTGCCAATGCCATGAGCAAAGTCTATGTCATGATGAATGGCGATAAAGTGGGAGATCTGACCACAAAGCGAGTCAGAAAGAATATCAACACAAGGAGCTATAACAAGCTCCGGGCAATGGGAGGTTAATATGGGATATTTAATCTTCCGAGGGGTTAGCACGGAATCGCTGACAAATGTCTATGTGAGCAAGATGCCGAGCCATAAAAAGGCTTCTATGCGGTTTACCGAATATTATGTCAAGGGTCGTGACGGTGCGCTTCATGTTGATGAAGGCTTCGCCAATTTCGACATTGAGGTTCAGCTTGTGCTGGTAAACGCAAGCAACACGGCACGGCAGATTGTGAACGCATGGGCAGACGGAACAGGGAAACTGATTTCCAGCGATGATTTGACGAAAGCCTACAAAGCTACCGTCAAGGAAGAGATCGAATGGACACGGGTCACGGGGAACAGCGGTTTTTACGATACGGCACGGATTATTTTTAACTGCCAGCCCTGTATGTATGAAGCCGTTGACACGGTGACCGAGTTTACCGAGAATGGTGCGCTTCTGAATCCGGGGAGTGCTGATGCTTTTCCGTTGATTGCTGTTGAAGGTAACGGCAATACAACCGTCACGATTGCCGGGAGCGAGATCACGATTGAAGAAATGACACCCGGAGTTCCTGTTTACATCGATTGTGAGAACGGTTATGTCTACACATCAAGCGGTGCGACCGAAATGCGTGGTGAACTCCCCTATTTCCCCGTTGGTCAGCAAAGCGCCATTATCCTTGGGACAGGCGCAACGAAAGTCACGATCACTCCGCATTGGAGGTGGGTCTGATGGGTCAGAAACACAGTATTTATGTATACGATCAAGGATGCGTTGACTTTACCACAACCGGGCTTGTCGGCGATCTAAAGCCGATGGAAGCTATTTTCACCGAAGAAAAGAACGGTGAGTCACAGGTTGTCATCAAAATGAGCTATGACGAATTTGAACGGTGGAAGTCTTGCAAAGTCGGCAATATCCTCAAATGCGAGGTTCCTGTCCGTGTACCGCCCGTCATAGAAGATGATGAATATGCAAACACAGTAAGTGTTGCAAGTGAATAAACCGGGAAGGAGGTGCCGAAATGGCTCAAACCACGATTGAAGTATATGATCTGAAAGCCAAAGAAGCCCAAGGTGGATCATATTCAGAGGCTGTTCTCAAAGGTGTTGGAGAAGTAACTTCTGATAATGAGCCATCGCTTGCGCGGATAACAAACGATACAACACAAGCTGTCATAGGCGATGCTTCAAAAGTAGTTGTAGAAGTGCTTGCGAAACTGTTGGAAAACGGCAAGAAAAAGTCTTATGTTGGATATGTAAAAAAAGAAGATTTTGATGCGCTGAATGTAACAACCGTTTCAATCCCGGAGAACTTTGCTGGTCTTGAGTCACAGATGACACCCACCCGTCTGCAAGAACAGCTTTTTCGCATTGTAGAAGTTGTTGAGGATGAAGATTGCGTAACTATCACAGCACGTCATGTATGGTACGACAATCTTGAAAACTATACGCTGTGGAAGCCAACCGAAACAACAAGCTACACAGCGGCGGCAGTATGCCGTAATATTCTGAACAATGCTATTTCGCCCGTCAACTCTCGTGTTGCTTCTGACTGCACAGATACGAAAGTCGGCAAAGATTTGGACTTCGAGCGCAAAAACCTTGTCGAAGCGTTTCTCGATCCAGAGAAAGGTGTTTGTGCAAAGTTTGGTCTGTCACTGATCAGAAACAACTGGGATTTCTACTGTCTGAAAGAAGTCGGATATGATCGTGGTATCGTCATTCAGAATGGTAAAAACCTGTTGGGTGTTGAACGCACAGAGAGCATCGAGAACCTTGCGACTCGCATTTGCCCTATCGGCAAAGATGACAAGGGGAACATTGTCTGGCTGAACTATCAAGGCAAGAAGTACATTGACAGCCAGTATATCGATGACTATTCATATCCTCGCACAGAGATATTTGACACGGGCTTGCAGATCGGCAAAGAGGATGTAACAGCCGGGAACATTCAAGACAAGCTGCTGCAAGCCGCACAGAAGCATCTGTCCGAAGATAAAGTTGATCTTCCGGAAGTCACGATGACCATTGAGTTCCTGTCGCTCGGTGATACCGAAGAATACATTCAGTATCGTGATCTTGATAAAGTCTATTTGTACGATATTCTGACGATCAAGGACACGATCAGGGGATACAACTATTCCGCACAAGTCATCGGTGTTGAGCATGACATCCTGACAGGAATGCTTAACTCCGTGACAATCGGTAGTATTTCTCATTCAGACGGAAGTCGAAAGATTGCTACATGGCAAGTGCCAGAGGTCAGCGGTGAGAACATCCGTCTGAAATCGATCATGGCTGGCTCGTTTGAGAGCGGTGCGATTCAAGCTCCAGACCTTGGTGTAGGTATTATCACTTATGCGCACATCGCAGAAGCTACGATTGACCACCTGACCTCGGACAGCATTGATGCGGTCACAGCACGGATTCACGAGATCATTGCCGGGAGCATCACGGCAGAGGATATCCAAGCCGGGTCAATCACTACAATCACGCTGGCGGCTGGTGCTATTACTGCTGACAAAATTGATGCAGGAGCGGTCACAGCACAGGCAATCGCCGCTAATGCTGTTACTGCCGATAAAATCCTTGCAGGAGCTGTCACAGCGGTTAAAATCGCCGCTGATGCGGTCACATCGGAGAAGATTCAAGCCGGGGCGGTTACTGCCGGGAAGATAGCGGCAGGATCGATCAACGCAGACAAGATCGATACCGATGAAATCAGCGCAATCAACGCAAAGCTCGGAACGGCTACGATTGCCGATGGTTTTATACAAAACGCATACATCGACTATGCGAGAGTGCGTGACATCACGGCAGACACGGCAATCATCACCACTAGCATAACGGAGCAAGGCATTGCTGACAGGCTTTATATCAACCGTCTGATGATCACCTACGGTCAGATGGTAGAAGCTACGATTGGTGACCTTGTGATCGGAGCCAGCAACGGGAATTATTATCATCTGGATGTTGAGTGGGATGAGGACGGTGTACCTACGCTTGTGCCAACGCCGGTTGACACTCCGACAGAAGCGGAAATTGCCGCAGGACACACAAGTACAGGTAAAACGATCATCAGCGATGTTGGTACTTATTCCGAACTTTCGACAGAAGATTTCTATGCGATCAACTCCATCATAGACCGGATCACAGCAAAGCGAATTGATGTTGATGAACTATGGGCAAGACAGGCGTTCATCAACAAGCTGATGGTCACGGATATTTCGTCAAACACATACATTCAATCCACAATCGGAAACTGGCAGAGCGGTTCAACGATCACGCAGACGATCAATTCGTTGGACAGCCGCATTTCTTCCCTTGGTTACGGCACGGTTTATATGCAGCCAGACGAACCGGATCACGCTGAATTGGTGTCAGGTGATATCTGGATTCAGACCATGGCAAGCGGCTCATGGCAGGATGTGTATGACGAGTTTGATTCATGGCAGGAAATCTATGACACGATCAGCTCGTGGCAGGTTCTCGGCTCGATTCCGAAAATGTTCGTTTGGGATGGTCAGCATTGGCAGAAGATGTACGATGCTTTACTGCCGACTTCCCTTGAAACAGAGATTCAACAACTTGCTGAATCCATCACGCTCCGTGCAACAAAGTCAGAAGTCGATATATTGAGCGGAGAAGTCAGCGAGATGAGCGCAACGCTGACTATGCAAGCAGACGAAATCGAAGCGGCTGTCGAATCTGTGAACGCAAAAGCGGCAAGCTATATTCAGCCTGTCGATCCACGGAACACCCACGTTGTCACGATTGGCGATATCTGGATCAAGTGCGACCCGGACGTGATGACATGGCAAGACCTGTATGACCACTATGATTCGTGGACAGAGGTATACAACGGGTTTGATTCATGGCTGTGTGTTCTTGGAAGTTACACTTACGTCTGGGATGGATCGAAGTGGGTGGAAACCACATCCAATGCGGAAGAAATTCACCTGTCAACACGGATCGATCAGACAGACCGTCAAGTGCTGATCGAAGCACAGGCACGGGCAAGGCTTGAAGGTGAGCTGATCGTAACTCAATCGCAGTTGAGCGTGACGAACAGCGAAATCCGTGCAGAGGTGCAGAGAGCTACAACCGCAGAGGGCGGCAAGCTCGATAAAACAACGCAGTACCAGACAGCGGATCAGATCGTTTCAGAAGCTGTCCGTCAAGCAGGACAGAGTGCTGGTGGCAATTTTATTGAAAAGACATCTGTGTATCAGACAGCACAATCCATCGTAACAGAAGCGGTTCGTCAAGCTGGTGTAAATGCATCCAACGGCTTCATCGCAAAGACAACTTCCTACCAGACCGCTGATGCGATTGTTACAGAAGCTGTCCGTCAAGCTGGAAGCAACGCTGGCGGTGCGTATATTGCAAAGACAAGCTCATACCAGACCGCTGACGCAATCGTTAACGAAGCAGTACGGCAATCTTCATCATCGGCAGATGGTGCGTTTATCAAAAAGACAACGCTCCTGCAAACAGCGGATCAGATCGTTGCTTCTGCTGTTTCTACCGCAACAGACGAGTCAGAAGGATACGTTAGCCGCTTGGGTCTGACTTCCGCTGGTGTTGATATCGTGGGCAGCAAACACATCAACCTTGATGTGGATCAGAACAACTACGTTCATATCAACAGCAACGGAATTACCTTGCTCGGCAAGCGGATCACGATAGACGGTTATCCGATCTGGGGGCGTGATGACATCATCGTGATGAATCCGAACGATCCGACAACGTGGAGAAGGACGGTTGACGGCATCGAAGCACACATGGCAACGGTTCATCCGCACGATTGGGTGCTGATCAAACCCTACTATGATGCTTCAATCGTGGACAAGTGCGCTAACGGTGATCGGCTGGATATGCGGCTCGACACAAACGCAATCAGCAATCTGGTTCAAGTTGATTACGGGTTCAAGGCATTGGGCAACGGCTCGGATTGGTATCAGTATGACGTGGATTTCACGATTGAGAACCAAAGCGATTTCAGACAGGTGAACATCGAAATCTTCTTTGCCAACACACCGTTCACGTTTAGCTCATCGGCAGACCGGGCATCACAGGCAGCATCCCACGCACAGGTTATTTTACGAAGCATGAATACTCCTGTCGGCGGTGAGCAGGACACACGGATACAGATCAGCACAGGACACATCGGCTATAACCTGTTCGGTGACGGGGCAACGATCTACTACTACATCAGCGGTCTGGGTGTGAACGGCTGGTACATGAAGAATTTCCGCATGACAGGTACAACAGACTTGACCACGGGCAAACGAGTTCCGTGTTCAACATATTACTATTCGTAAGGAGGACGAAAGGTAATGAAAACACAGAAACAGGCATTTGAAGCGTATGTTGCGCTGATCCAGTTAGGGAAAGGGGTGAAAGGCTTAACAGCGTATGCGCTTTATAAGCTCAAGAACGAGCTAAAAAAGATCGTTGATTTCCAGAGCGAAGAAGAAATGAAGCTCATCGAAAAGTATGGTGGCACGGTCACGGAAACCAACATGATTCAACTCCCGGACGATGCAGACAAAAAAGCGTTCAACAAAGAAATGGACGAACTGCACAAACTCGAATGTGACGTTCAGCCGATTGAGATGAACATTGCAACAGTACCGGATATCACACTTGCACAGATTGAAACCTTGGACGGATTCATTAAATTCATTGAGGAGTGATGAAAATGGCAACAAACAAAACAATTCAGCCGACCAACGTAACGGTTCAGATCCCGGAGATGACGGACAAACCGAACCAAGCAACAAACAGTAACTGTCTGGACAAAATCATCGATGGTGTAAATGCGTTAAACAGTAATTTGTCGAACCAACAGTCTTATGCGAATGGTTTGTTATCGGCAATTACTGTACATACAGCTAATAATGCTGACGCTAATAATTACAAAGAATCTGGAACATACTACTTTACAACGGGATGCTCAAACGTTCCCGGAACATATTTCCTGTTTACTGTTATCAATCATACAGGTGGGGACTTCGTTATTCAGTTTGGGGCAAGAGCCGCAGAGAAAACCAGATTCTATATTAGAATGTTTTCCTCAAATTCTTGGGCAGAATGGTCTGAGATTGCGCTGAAATAACTTAAAGGGTGTGGCTAACATGGTAAGCGCATGGCTTTTAATTCCTGCAGTTGTGCTGATTTACTTCATCGCTATCAGATTCGCACAGCACGGACGGGATGATTGATGCAACAAGGGGAAAGAGGTAACGAGTATGACGCCTGTTGACATTTTCGTTTTCGGAGCATTGGTGGGTTTCATCTGTTGTTTAATACATGATTTATCATCGGATTGATACCACAAAGGGAAATTTAACGAAGGGAGTGATCGCATGAACGGATTCTTCTATATCGTGTTCCGCATCTTCTTCAAGAACGGCAAGTTTAACCACAGCATCGAAGAGATCGCTGACAAACGGCAAGCAACAACACGGTACTACAACATTATTGCTGCCGACCTTGGAAACAACGATGTCCTGTACCAGTATTGCGAGATCAAGGATTGCAAAGGCAGACCCGTGGACAATCTGCCGCCTGTTGTCTATGATCGCAGACCGCCAGAACCGGAACCGGAGGAATAATCTATGTGGTGGATTGTGATTGCCGTGTTGGTTTTTATTGCCCTTGTGGCTGATTGGCTGATCGTCATGGGTACAAACCCTAAGAAGTGGAAAGGAGGGAAGGATAATGATAGAATCAATGGCTCTTGTTGAGAAATTCAAGCAAGCCCTGTCAGATAAATGGGGTTATATCTGGGGCACGGCTGGCATTGAATGGACACAGGCTCGGCAGAATCAGAAACTCAATTATCTGGTCAAAACATACGGATCAGATTGGAAAAAGAACGCTGATGCCAAGAAGGATAACTATTATTTGTGCGGAATGTACGGGAGCAAATGGATCGGTCACATGGTAGCCGATTGCTCCGGGATGTTCGTATGGGCTTTCAAGCAATTCGGACTCGGAATGTCGCACATCAGTTCCAATATCTATAAATCCTATTGCACCACCAAAGGCAAACTGACCGATGATCTCAAAAAGACTCTTCTTCCTGGAACGGCTGTTTTTACGGGCGATACGGCAAATAATCATCCTCATGTTGGATTGTATGTCGGCAACGGGAAGGTTATCGAAGCCCACGGCACTCAAGCCGGGGTATGCACAGCAAATATCATGGAAACCCGTTGGAAATGGTTTGGTCTGCTCAAGGATGTCGAATATCCTGCTTCAGAAGCCCCGGAACAGCCATCCGCTCCGAAGGATGAGGAAATACCCGTCCAGAAGCTACCAACGCTGAAAAAGGGCAATACAGGCGAATATGTGACCCTGTTGCAGACGAAGCTATTGCAGAAACGCTATGATCTCGGAAAGTATGGGATTGACGGCGATTTCGGATCGGCAACGCTGAAAGCGGTCAAGCAATTCCAATCGGATCACGGTCTGACCGTGGACGGCATCGTTGGGGAAAAAACATGGGCTGCTCTGGAAGAAGCCGGAACGAACCTTTATACCGTGACGATCCCCCATCTTCCGAAGTTTAAGGCAGAAGCCTTGATCAAGGATTATGCCGGGTCAAGCATGGTTGAGGAAAGGGGGTGATCAGGATGGAATCACTCACGCTTACCCAGATCAAGGATTTCGCCATTGTTTTTCTGGCACTTCTGGCTTTCATCGTCCTTCTGGGGAATGTGATCAAGACGGTGAAAGGATGGTTGCAGCCGGGAATGAGCGAAAAGGAATGGAAAGCGGAAGTTGACCGCAAGCTGGGGAGCGATAACGAACGGATCAAGAGTCTGGAAGATGGAAACAAGGTGGTCTGCCGTGCGCTGATTGCAATGTTAAGCCACGAGATTAACGGCAACAGCGTTGACAAGCTGCAATCAGCTATGACAGATCTGCAAAACTATCTGATTGAGAGATGAAAGGAGAAAACACATGAAAATGAGCAATAAAGTCTATGATGTTTTGAAGTATATTGCCCAGATCGTTCTCCCGGCTCTGGCTACCCTGTACTTTGCCTTGGCGAAGATCTGGGGATTCCCCTACGGTGCGGAAATCGTTGGAACGATCTCTGCCGTTGATGCGTTCCTCGGAGCGTTGCTCCAGATCAGCACGAACAAGTACAACAGCGAACTACAACCGCCTGATTATGCTGAAACCATTGAAAAATAAGGCTTTCCGTGATATAATAAAAGAAAAACCGGAGGGCTTTTTAATGGAAAATGAACAGGTTGCACAGATCCCCTACTTTGCTCATGAGGGCGAAATGGTTCGGATGGAGAGAGCCAACAAACGGCTCTGGATTGTTATCCTTGTTTTGATCGTTTGCCTGATGGGGACGAACATTGGCTGGATTGTTTATGAAAGCCAATTCACGGACGAATATGTCCAGCAGGAAGTTGACACAGGTGAAGGATTTGCTGTTGTTAGTGGAATAGGAGATGCTGTCTATGGCGAGAATCCGACAGACGGTCAAGCGAAGAGTCCGTAAAACAGGCGGTAACTCCGGGTATCGACAATGTAATATGTGCCACGGCACAGGAAGAATAAGGACAAAATGAAAAATGTGAGCCTTACAGATAAGTATTGCCGAAGTGACATAGAAAAGGCGATCTATGAGTGGATCAATGGTGACAACAGCGAGAGGAATCGAATGCTTCTCAAGCTGAAATTGTTCAAGGGCTACTCCTTTGAAAAGGTTGCCGAGATCTGCAAGATGTCACCGAAACAGGCACGGAAAGAGTTTCACAGATGCGAGAACATTATCTACAAGCACATCCCCGGATGATCTCCGGGGATTTTTTATTTTGCCTATTGACATAAAGCGGTCTTTTTTATTCCCCAAAGCTA
>Ga0247611_10003993_pt1 | contig 21017 bp, 19 predicted proteins | sample 177DNAGHGhighgp2_FD_192422 | JGI IMG/M metagenome (GOLD analysis project Ga0247611, IMG submission 192422) | Sheep rumen microbial communities from Palmerston North, Manawatu-Wanganui, New Zealand - 1770 DNA GHGhigh gp2 | ecosystem: Host-associated > Mammals > Digestive system > Stomach > Rumen...
CAAAAAAAGCACCGCAGCGAAAGCTGCGATGCCAACTGTTTGCGGAGAGACCGAGATTCGAACTCGGGATACCCTTTTGGAGTATACACGCTTTCCAGGCGTGCCTCTTAAGCCACTCGAGCATCTCTCCAGACTTAAGTCCCGAAAAACGGGACTGCAAAGATAGGAACTTTTTTTGAGTTTGCAAAAAAAAGATTCTTCGCTCCGCTCAGAATGACAAGCGTTCCCGGCATGCCGCTTATTCTGCCAGGCAGCTGTCCATCAACTTTTCCAGGGCGGGTTTGTCCAGATGCTGGCCAATGAACACAATCTTTTGCATGCGGTCACCGTATTCCGGATCCCAATCGGCCCGGAGTTTCCGGTCCCGGTTCATCATCTCTGCCAGCTCGTCCGGCTCCATGGTGGCGAACCACAGCCCGGCGTCGCGGATGCTCTTCTGCTTGCCGGCCTGCTCGAAGAGGTAGCACTTGTCAATGTCGTCCGAGAAGTAGCACAGCCCCTTGGCGCGGATAATGTTGGCGGGCCATTTGGTGGCTACCATGTGGTCGAACTTATTGAGGTCCAGGGCCGGACGGCGGGTGTACACATAGGTGTCAATCCCATATTCCAGAGCCTCACCTTCCGCTTCCCCGTCTTCGTCCTCCTCTCCCTCGATGGCGGCAATCCAGGCGGCGGAAGTGGCCACCTCGTCAAAATTGAACATGCCCGTGTAGATGAGTTCGTCCAGGTCCACATCGCCGTAGTTGCACTCCAGCACCTTGGCACCGGGATTGATGCTCTTGACAATACCCTTGAGCTTGCCCAGTTCCTCCGGCGCAACCTCTGCGGCCTTGTTCAGCAGCACAATGTTGCAGAACTCGATTTGCTCGATTACCAGGCGTTCCAGGTCATCCTCGCCGATGTCCTCTTTCTCCAGGGCTTGTCCGCTCTCGAACTCGTCCTTCATGCGCAGGGCGTCCACCACCGTGCAGATGCAGTCCACGTATGGCAGCGCGCCTTTGGTATACTGCGGCGCCAGCGCCGGCATGGTGCTGATGGTCTGGGCAATGGGCGCAGGCTCGCAGATGCCGCTGGCTTCAATGACGATATAATCGAACTTGCCCGCCGCGGTAAGCTCCGCCAGCTGGGCCACCAGGTCCATCTTGAGGGTGCAGCAGATACAGCCGTTCTGCAGGGCCACCAGGCTATCGTCCGTCTTCCCTACCACGCCGCCTTTCTCAATAAGGCTTTCGTCAATGTTCACCTCCCCGATGTCGTTCACAATAACTGCGAACTTGATACCCTTCCTGTTGGACAAGATACGATTGAGCAGCGTGGTTTTCCCGCTGCCCAGATACCCGGTGAGCAGAAGCACCGGCACTTCTTTTCTGTTCATCTGTATTTCCATAATTTAATCTGCGTTGGTAATGGCTTCCTGTCCCAGCCGGGCTTCCGCCACGTTGAGCACATAGTCGCCCACCTTTTCCAGTTCGTTCACCAGGTCCATGTACACCGTGCCGTTGTCGTAGCTGTACACCCGGTTGTCTACATCGGCCAGGCTCTGCTGCTTGAGGGTATTGCGTTTCTCGTTGATGCGGCGCTCAAATTCTGCCGACTGCTCGATGGTGAATTCCTCCTTACGGCCCTGGAGCAATTCGTTCATCCGCGCCATGGCGCCCTTCACCAACTCGTGCATCTGCACTACGCCGCCCCACTGTTCGTCGTCAAAGTGCACCTTCTTGTCCCGCTTGCGCTGGAGGATACGCGCCAGGTTGAAGCAGCTGTCGCCGATGGACTCCAGTTCCCCGATTTCGCGGTTCATGCCGCGGATCTTTTCCTTGGTGTCGTCCGAGAGGTGGGCGTCGCTCACCTGCCCCAGGTACTTGCCAATCTCGTTTTCCATCTTGTCAGACTCGTCCTCGTACTTTTTAATGCGGTCGAACAGCTTGGCAAAGGCATCGTCCCCTTCTGTTTCCCAAAGTTCCTTGACCATGTCCAGCATCTTCTGCATTTGGACGCCAAAGACGGCAATTTCCTTCTGGGCCTGCAGCACGGAGATTTCCGGGGTTTTCATGATACCGCTGTTGATAAATTGCAGCCGGAACTCGTCCTCCTGCTCCGCCTTGCGCGGCTTGATAATCCAGCACACCAGCTTTTCAATCTGGGGAATGAACCAGATGAGGATGGCCGTATTGATTAAGTTGAAGGCCGTATGGAAGGCCGCCAGCGCAAAGGAAAGCTGCGTGGGCGACTGGCTCTCGGCCGTGGGATCCAGGCCCACCAGGCCGCAGACCATCCGCACGAAGGGGAAGAAGAAAATGAGCACCCACAGCACACCGAACAGGTTGAACAAGAGGTGCGCCATTGCCGTGCGCCGCGCCTGGGTATTGGCCGACATGGCCGCCAGGTTGGCGGTAACGGTGGTGCCGATATTTTCACCCATCACCAGCGCAATGCCCTGGAAAATGGTAATGGCACCGGTGGAACAAAGCACCATGGTAATGGCCATCAGGGCTGCCGAAGACTGCACCATGGCCGTAAGGATGGAGCCGATAAGGAGGAACAGCAGGATGGTGCCGTAATTGGTCTTGAACTGGGCAAAGAACGCCACCACGGCCGGTTTGCTGGCCAGGTCCATCTCGATGCCCGTCTCCTTGAGCATGCCCAGGGCAAACAGCAGGAACGACAGGCCGAAGAGGAAGTCGCCCACGTAGCGGTGCTTGCCGGTCTGGATGAGGATGATACCCGCCAGGAAGGCCGGCCACACCAGCATGGTCACGTTGAAGGAGAAGCCCGCACTCATGATCCAGGCGCTCATGGTGGTGCCAATATTGGCGCCCATGATAATGGAGATAGCCTGCGCCAGGGTAAGGAGGGCGGCATTGACAAACGACACCGTCATCACGGTGGTTGCTGCCGATGACTGGACGGCCACGGTGACCAGCGCGCCGGTGAGCACACCGGAGAAACGGTTGGTAGTCATGGCACCCAACAGGTGACGCAGCTGCGGACCCGCCATCTTCTGCAGGGCCTCGCTCATGACTTTCATGCCATAAATCAGGAGGGCAATGCTACCCAGGAGTTTAAAGACAATGAGCATAGTGGTTCAGGATTAGGTGGGGGGAACTACTCTTCCTCTTGCATTTTTTCTTCTACGTCGTACACCATTTTCTTAAGGAAATCGGCCGCGAAGCCATACCAGAGCAAGGCCAGGAACCCGCCGATAAAGCCCCACATGAGCACGCGCTTGGCACGGCTGTTCACCGGACTTTGCGGGAGCACGGCCGGCTGCACAACGGCATAGACCGGTTTCTCTTCCTGGATTTTAGCGCGGGAAAGTTCCCGCTGCTGGGCCATCTGGCTGTAAATCTGGCTGGCCAGGGACGCTTCTTCGCGCAGGCGCTCGCGCTCCGACTGCGCACCCTGCAAAATCACGCTGCGGTCATAGTCCACGGCCTGGGCGTAAGCGGCCTGGGCCTTCTTGTACTCTTCCTTGGCCTCATTGGCCAGCATGCAGTAATAGTCATAGTCTGCCTTGGCCTTTTTGGTCCGATAGTCCGACACATACACCTGCAGGCGGTTGCAAACGGTATCGGCCAGTTGCTTGACCATCATGCGGTCGTCCAGGGTAACGCCAATGGTGGTGACGCCCGTCTTTTTATCTACTTCGCAGGTAATGACCTTGCCCAGTCCCTTTACCACGCCCGCCTGTTTACGGGTGAGTTCCGTGGGATTTTCCACGCCGGTATACGGTTTTTCGGCTTGTTTCTTGCTATGGGCCTCTATCCATTTGGCAAAGGCGCTCTTTTCCTGGTCTTCCCGGGTAAAGTGCTTGTACACCGTGGTATGAAGGGGCTCAACGCCCGCCTCCCGCTGTTTGTCGGACACATAGGAATCCAGCGGGACATCCAGCAGAGCGGCTAAAAAGGGCGTACTCTTGCAGATTTCCGGGAACAGGGTAATGTTCATGGCGTCCGTGGTAGCACTCATATTGATGCCGCCCAGACCCAGCATGGAAGCCATGCTGCTAAGGCTGTTGTTTCCGCGGTTTTGGATTTCCGGAGCCAGGGTGAGTTTGACTGCGTACATGCGCTTCATGGACAGGGCGCTGAAAATGCCCATTACGCCAAATACAAACCCGATGATGAGAATCTGTTTCCAGTGCTTGAGGATTTTGGTCAGGATGCCGGCCCAATCAATCTGGAATTCATCGTCCTCCTGTATCTGAGGCTGATTGTTCTTGTATTCTTCCATAGTACTTTACTTGCTGGTATTACGGACGATGTTATACACCACAACCGCCAGGGTGGACAGTGAGGAAGAAGCCGTGCCAATGGCAACAACCAGCGCCGGATCCACCTTGCGTTTCTTTTCCTCCTTCTTGGGTACGTAAATCTCTGCGCCGGGCTCCACCTTGGTGCCGGCACGCAGGCGCTTGGCGCGACCGCCCATGTTCACCACATAAGCCTTGGAACGCGCTGCATTCTGGGCAAAGCCACCGGCAGCCTCGATATAGTCGTGTCCGCGCATGTCATCATCATAGTTCACAGCGGTAGGATAAAGCACGGAGCCATGGACACGCACCACACCGCTCCGGCCGGGGATCATCAGCTCGTCCCCTTCACGCAGCACAACATCTTCATCGCCGCCGGGATGGGCCAATGCTTTATCCAGGTCGATGGCCACGCTGTACGTCGGATTCAATGCCTTGCGGGCACCTACGTCGGCGGTATCCACGCGAGACTCCATAATCTCCACCATGTCGTTGCCCTGGCGACGTTCTTCGTCCGTCATGATACGGATAAGACGGGCACCGGGCTTATAGGCAAAAGGCGTAATGCCGCCCGCCTTCAGAAGCAAATCCGACACATGTTCCTCACGGCTGGTAAGGGCATATTCCCCGGGGAAGTTCACCTCTCCCGTCACCTTAAAGTGCCGCTGGACATTGTAGGAAGGACTCTGGTGAATGGTGACTTCGTCGTAGGGTTCCAGCACAAAATCACGGTTGCCGTCGTAGGCCAGGCCCTTATCCAGGGAGAAGCTGTACAGCACGCCAATGTCCGACGTGGCGGCCATGCCGTCCGAATCCTTCTTGCGACGGGTTACGTCCACGCGGGATGTGGAGGCGCCGTCCAGCAGACCGCCCGCCATGATGATGAAGTCCTCGATGGTGGTGTTTTCCGCGAAAGGATATTCGCCGGGTTCCTTCACCATACCGCTGATGGTCATGGTTCCCTGCTCCTTGAGGTCATAGTTGCTGGTGATGTAAATTTCGTCGTTGTTCTCCAGGGCAAAGTCAGGACGGTTACCGGCAAGGATTTCCGTCAGGTTCAGGGAGAATACTTCCATACTGCGGTCCTCATGCTCGCGGTGTACCACCACGCGGTCCGTAAAGGCCTCCGGAAGCAGTCCGCCGGCCTTCTCAATGAGTTGTTTCGCAGTATGAACCTGGTCGCTCAGTTCATAGGTGCCCGGGAAATACACGGCACCCTGCACCGTGATACGGTTCTCGTACAGGGACTGCAGCAGGCCCACCTCAATGCGGTCTCCGTCTTTGAGTTTGAACAGCGCGTATTCGCCTTCGTCCACAGTGCGCACCTCAAAGCCTTTGGGATTTTGGCGGTACACGGTAACGGCAGACGAGTTGTACCCGTTCAGGAAGCCGCCGCTATACTCAATGAGATCGGCCAGCGTTTCCCCTTCTTTCATTTCAAAGGACATGGGGCGTTTGACGCCACCCGCCATGCTCACCTTCATTTTATAGGGCGATACAAGGATGACATCACCCTCTTCCAAACGGATATTGGTGCTGGAACTGCCCTTGCTCAGGTATTCGTATACATCCAGCGTGCCAACCACTTTGTCTCCGCGTACCACTTTGATGTTACGCAGGGTACCGGGCTCCTGGACGCCACCTGCACGGTAAAGTGCGTGAAAAGCAGAGGCAAAAGCCGACAACACATACGTGCCGGGGTGTGTGACATCGCCCAAGACATTCACTTGGATGGAACGGATTTGGCCCAGGCTCAGACGCATGTCCGTGCCGGAGCCGCCGCTGAGGCCGCCATAAATCTGGGAAAGGCGTTTTTTCAGGTAGGTGTTGGCTTCATCCACGGTCATGCCGTTCAGATAAAGCGGGCCCAGCACATCCACATTAATACTTCCTTCCGGCGAGATGGTGCTGCGAAGGGTGGTCTGGTTGCGGCCAAAAACGTCGATGATTACCTCGTCGCCGGGACCCAGCCGGTAATTGCGGGGCGTGGCCAGGTTCTCGCTGGGGGAGAAATTCAGGTCTTTATTCCGGAAAATGTCGCGACCGTAAACATCGCCTTCCCCCAATACCGACGTAGTAGTGGGTGCGGCATCCTCCACGGCTGCGGTAAATTCCTCGTTGATGGAATGGGCGCGGCCAAGTTCCTCCATCATAGGCTGGGCGGCATCGCCCCCCTCTCCCTGGTACTTTGCATAGATACGCATGGCCTGGGCACGGGTAACGCCCTTGACTGTGAGCTCTTTCATCAGGGTTTCCTTGGATTTCCCATCTTCCAGTCCTTGTTTCACATATTCGGTCACTTGTTCGTCCGTCATGGAACCTTGTGCCCATACGGGAATAGCTGCCAGCAAAAGGCCGGCGAGGACAAGTACGGCAATTCTTTGAGCTTTGTGCATAAATGTTAACGTTAACGTATAATCGCACAAAGATACTTTTTTTTGCTTATATTTGCAATTCCATAACGTATCGCATCATGAAGAAACTGCTTCTCGCAACCCTTGGAATTCTCGTCAGTATGGCGGTGTCGGCGCAAATCATCCGCACCAACTACCGCTCAGAAGGTATGACGCATATTTCCACAGACTATGAACCGTTGCAACTGAACGACATTCCCGCCCAGGTCCGTGTGGAACTGGTGGGCTTCCCGGACGGCTCGTCGCTCTATCTGCTGTATCTCAACCTGATACAAAAAGCCGCCACCGTGGTTCCCAAAGGGGTAAAGATGGCCTTTACGCTGCAGAGCGGCAAGCTGGTGCGGGCAGAGCAAATCGGCCAGCCTTCCGCCACGCCGCGCCGCATGGATGACGGCACCTTCCTGAACAGGCTCAAATACGCCATCGAGCCCGCCGATATGGAAAAAATGGTGCGCGGCATCAAGTCCGTAGACATCATCACCGGCTGGAATCCGGACGATTACATAAGCGCAGAGTTTCCCAAGAATGGCCTGGCGGAGCTGCTTTCCCGTCAGTGCCAGGCCATTCTTAAGGCTTCGGAAAGCACCATCGACCTGCAAGCTTCCATGTCCGGCTATACGGAAAACGTGAACAGCATCCTCTCCACGTCCAACCCGGTTGTGGCACGCGGCGCCAACTTCGACTACAACATCCTCCTCACCCACCTCTACTACAAAGGCACCAACGAGGAAGACATGGACCTGGCGTTCGTGCTGGGCACCAACGCCTCCTACCACATTCCCGTGGACTCCCCCGTCAAGCTCACCCTCACGGACGGCTCCGTCATCGAGCTCATCCAGGCCCGTGACGACGTGAACTTCGTGTACCTGTACCCTTCCATGGAGGATATGTACCGCATCGCGGCCCTGGGTATCAGCGGCCTCACCATCGCGTACGAGGGCGGCGTCCTGGCCGACAGCTTCTCCCCCGGCGAGCAAAAGAACGGCTTCTCCGACGCCGTGAACCAGGAGCTCCAACTCCTCCTGTCCGTGAGCCCCAGATAGGCTCATGAAAAAGGAAGTAAAACGAACCCTGATCGGTTGGAAAATCATAAAAAAACACTAACTTTGCATCCCCGATAGAGGATGGTTCCGTAGCTCAGCTGGATAGAGCAACAGCCTTCTAAGCTGTGGGTCTCGGGTTCGAATCCCGACGGAATCACGCGCCGCAACGCATTGATATTCATCGCGTTGCGGTATTTTTGTATCCTCCGCTTCGTTTTTCGGCCAAAATGATTATATTTGCATAATTGTAACGCAGTTGCCATGAAATTTCTCTTCTCTTTCAAAGGGTGGGTAGCCGCAGTCCTTCTGGCCTGCACCTTTGCCATATCCTGCAAAAAGGACAATCCCACGCCTGTTGCTGCGCCGGACACCTATGAAGTGGCCGTGATGGACTTTTCCACCACCCGTGGCACCTTCCATATCGGCGGAAAACTCTATATACCCTACGGTCTGGAAGGCCGCAAGCCGGCCGTCATCCTGTGCCACGGTCTCTTTGCCTCTTACGTGAAGATGGAGCCCTATGCCAAGGCCGCCGCCAAAATGGGCATCATGGCCGTGTGCTTTGACTTTGTGGGAGGTCCCGCGGGCAAAAGCCTGAGCGACGGAGACATCGCCAAGGACAATTCCGTCCTCACGGAGATAGAAGACGTTACAGCCGTATACGATGCCTTGGCCAGCCGGGCCGACGTAGATCCCTCCCGTATTGTGGTGATGGGCGCCAGTCAGGGCGGCCTGGTGTCTGCGCTGTTTGCCGCCAAGTACCCTTCCCGCGTGAAAGCCCTGGGGCTGTTCTTCCCCGCCTTCAACCTCCCGGATTACGTAAGGACGGCGGTGAACACCCTGTTCGACGGGGACCCGAATAAGGTCCCGGAGGAAGGCGTGGGCATCGACCTTGGAACGGATAGCTATAAGTTAAACTACACCTTCTCCAAAAAGTACGTCATAGATGCCTATGACATCCAGCCGTACGAGGTTATCGGCAATTACAAAGGAACCGTTAACATCATCCATGGAGACGAGGATATTATCGTGCCCATCGAATACAGCCAAAACGCCCTGCCCAAATACCAGAATGCCCACCTGGATGTAATCCCCGGCCAGGGCCATGTCTTTGACCAGAACGGGATTGACACGGCAACCGCCATCCTGCAAAAGTGGTTCCCCACGGTTTTGTAAATTCAATAAACACTAAACTATGACCTTTACTATGATTGTGGAGCTGCTCATTGTGCTGGCAGCTCTGTATGTAGGCTCCCGCTACGGGTCCCTGGCGCTGGGCGCCATCAGCGGCATCGGCCTGGCCATCCTGGTCTTCGGCTTCGGCCTCAAACCCGGCACGCCGCCCACGGACGTGATTTACATCATCATTGCCGCCGTCACCTGCGCAGGTACCCTCCAGGCCTCCGGCGGCATGGACTGGATGATCCAGATTGCAGAAAAGATGCTCCGCAAGCACCCGGACCACATCACCTTCCTGGGTCCCCTGGTCACCTTTTTCCTCACCGTCCTGGTGGGCACCGGCCATGTGGTGTACACTATTATGCCCATCATCTGCGACATCGCCCTCAAAAAGAATATCCGTCCGGAGCGCCCCTGCGGCGTGGCTTCCGTCGCCTCGCAGGTGGGCATCACCTGCTCCCCTATCGCCGCGGCCGTGGTGGCCTTCGTCACCATTTCCAACGCCAACGGCTACATGGTGAGCATTCCGCAGGTCTTGATGGTAACCATTCCCGCCTGTGTGATAGGCCTTATGTGCGCCGCCGCGGCTTCCTATAAGCGCGGCAAGGACCTGGACAAAGATCCCGAATTCCTCAAGAGAAAGGCCGATCCCGAGATGTACCAGTACATGTACGGCAACTCCGCCACCACGCTGGACAAAGTGATTACCAAGGAAGCCAAAGCCTCCGTATATGTGTTCCTGGGCGCCCTGATGGTGATTGTGGGCTTCGCCTTCTGCCAGATGATTCATGTGGCCGATGGCAACACCCTCGCCAAGGCCATCAACCTGCCCAAGATGAATATCTGCATCCAGATTATCATGCTGGCGGCCGCCGCAGCCAACATCATGTTCTGCAAGGCCCAGCCCAAGAAGGCCGTCGCCGGTGCCGTATGGCAGAGCGGCATGGTGGCCGTTGTGGCCATCTACGGCATTGCCTGGCTGGCCGATACGTACTTTGGCAACTACATGGACCAGATGAAGCTCATGCTCACGGACCTTGTAACCAACTACCCCTGGAGCATCGCTTTTGTGTTCTTCCTGGTGAGCGTCCTCATCAACTCCCAGGGCGCCGTGGTAGTGGCCATGCTGCCGCTGGCCTATGAACTGGGCATCGCCGGTCCCGTGCTCCTGGGCGTGTTCCCGAGCGTATACGGCTACTTCTTCATTCCCAACTATCCGTCCGACATTGCTACCGTAAACTTCGACCGCAGCGGCACCACCGTTATCGGCAAGTACCTCCTGAACCACAGTTTCATGATGCCGGGCCTGATCAGCGTCTTTGTGTCCACGATTGTGGCGTACCTAATAACCAATGTATTATTTGCCGGCTACTTTGCCAGCTTTATTCAGTAAACCCTTATGAGTAATACCCCTACCCCGCATATCGGCGCCAAAAAAGGCGAGATTGCACCTTTTGTCATCATGGCCGGAGACCCCTTGCGCGTCCAGTTCATGGCCGAGCATTACCTGGAGAACCCGGTCCTGTTCAATAAAGTCCGCGGCATGCTGGGCTACACAGGCACCTACAAAGGCAAACCCGTGAGCGTGATGGGACATGGCATGGGCATTCCCTCCATCTCCATCTACACCTATGAGCTTTTCAACTTCTACGATGTCAAGACTATCGTCCGCATCGGTTCCGCCGGCGCCTGCCACGAAGGCCTCAAGATTGGGGACCTGGTGCTGGCCATGGGCGCCTGTACAGACTCCAACTATGCCGCCCAGTACCAGCTGCCCGGCACCTTTGCCCCCATTGCCGACTTTGGCCTGCTGCAAAAGGCTGTGAACAACTGTGAGAGCTATGGCTATGACTACATGGTGGGCAACGTGGTGTCGTCCGATGTCTTCTACTCCGCCAATCCCCAGACGGACAAGTGGATGAAGATGGGCGTACTGGCCGTGGAAATGGAAGCCGCCGCCCTGTACATGAACGCCGCCTATTCCGGCAACAAGGCCCTGGCCATGTTCACCGTGTCGGACCACCTCATCACCGGCGAAGTCACCACCGCCGAGCAGCGCCAGAACACCTTTACCCACATGATGGACGTGGCCCTGTCGCTGGTGTAGGTGTTCGCCGCTATTTCCGCTGGCCAATAAACACCTGACACATAACACTTTACGAAAAATCCTCGGCGCAAAAAGAGCCGAGGATTTTCCATAAGTTGCTGATAATCAGCACGCTTCCAACCAGCCTACTTCACCATGCCGCTGAAGCCCATGAAGGCCAGGGCCAGGATGCCCACGCTGATAATGGCGATGGGAACGCCCTTGAAGGCCTTGGGCACGTTGTTCAGGGCCAGGTGTTCGCGGATGCCGGCAAAGATGACCATGGCCAGGCCATAGCCCAGCGAGGTGGCAAAGGCATACACCAGGGCCTGGCCCAGGTTGAGCATGCCGCCGGGAACAAAGGCGAACTCCTTGGTAACCACGTTGATGGCCACACCCAGCACCGCGCAGTTGGTGGTAATCAGGGGCAGGAAGATACCCAGGGCCTGGTACAGGGACGGGGACACCTTCTTAAGCACAATCTCTACCATCTGCACCAGCGCGGCAATCACCAGGATGAAGGCGATGGTCTGCAGGAAAGTGATGCCGAAGGGCACCAGCAGATACTGGTTAATGAGGTAAGTGACCAGCGTAGCCAGCGTAATTACAAAGCATACGGCCATGGACATACCCGTGGCGGTGGACAGTTTGTTGGACACGCCCAGGAAGGGGCAGATGCCCAGGAACTGCGCCAGGACGATATTGTTGACAAAAATCGCCGAGATAATAATCAGAAAGTACTCCATAGCCTAGTTCTTTTTAAGATATTTGTTGAACAGGACCATCAGGTAGCCCAGGCACAGGAAGGCGCCCGGAGCCATCACGAAGGCCAGCATGCCGTCGTGGCCGCCGATGAAGTTGTAGCCAAAGGCGCTGCCGGAACCCAGGATCTCACGCACCAGGCCCAGCACGGTGAGCGAGCAGGTGAAGCCCAGGCCCACGCCCAAGCCGTCGCAGGCGCTTTCCAGCACCCCGTGCTTGTTGGCAAAGGCCTCTGCACGGCCCAGGACAATGCAGTTCACCACGATGAGCGGGATGAACAGGCCCAGGGTCTCGTACATGGCCGGGGTGTAGGCCTGCATCAGGAACTGCAGCAGGGTTACAAAGGTGGCAATCACCACAATGTACACCGGAATGTGCACCTTGTCCGGCACCACCGGCGCAATGGCGGAGATGGCCATGTTGGACAGCACCAGCACAAAGAGGGTGGCCAGGCCCATCGACAGGCCGTTAATGGCCGATGTGGTAGTGGCCAGCGTAGGGCACATGCCCAGCAGCAGGACGAACGTGGGGTTGTTCTTTACCAGTCCGTCGGTAATCAGTTTGAACTTATTCATTGCTCTGTCCTCCTTCTTCTACGGGTTTGGTGGCACCGGAAGTGGCATCCGGAGCATACAGGATATCAAACGCCGCCAGGGCGTTCTCCACCGCCAGCGCATAGGCGCGGGAAGTGATGGTGGAAGCGGTGATGGCATCCACGTCGCCACCGTCTTTTTTAACGATGAGCTTTTTCACAGACGGGTCGAAGCCCTGCCACTGGGACACGAACTTGGCGTCCGAGGTGCACTTGGCGCCCAGGCCCGGCGTTTCGCTGTGGGAGAGCACGGAGGTGTTGTACACCACACGGTCCGGCGTAATGCCCACCATGAGGGTAAGGTTGCCGCCAAAGCCCACCACGGTGGACTCGATGGCGTAACCGGCCAGGGCTTCTCCGTTTTTGGCCTCATAGTAAGGGAAATCCTTGCCCAGGGCCTCTACAAACTGACGGTCCGATGCCGTTTCAAAGGCAGGCAGCACCTGCGCGATGGCCCGGTTGGTCTTCTCCGTTGCAGCCGCCGCGATGGGCTCCTTGGTGAGCACGAAGGCGCCGCCCAGGATGGCCGAGCAGAACAGGCAGGTGACGCCCAGGACCAGCACCATATTGGTTAAATTGGATTTTGCAGCCATGGTTATTTCCTCCCGAATTTTTTCTGTTTAAACCACATATTCAGCAGCGGAACCACCGAGTTCATGATGAGGATGGCGAAGGAAACGCCCTCCGGATAGGAGCCGAAGTAACGGATCATCATGGTAAGGAAGCCGATGCCCACACCGAACACAACGCCACCCCAGAGGCTCATGGGCGAGGTCACATAGTCCGTAGCCATGAAGCAGGCACCCAGGATGAGACCACCGGTGAGGAGGTTGAAGACAGGGTCCGTGAAGCGGGTAGGATCCACGCTCCAGAAAATGAGGGACGTCAGGGCCACGGTGGCAAAGATGCTCAGGGTAATCCAGGGCTTGATGACCTTGCGGCAGCACAGGTACACAAAACCGGCCAGGAGCGCCAGGGCGCACACTTCACCGGCGCTGCCGCCCAGGTTGGCAAACAGCAGGTCCTTGTAGTTGTAAGCGGCCGTCAGGTCCTGTACGGAAGCGCCCTGCAGCAGGCCTTCCTGGATGGCGCCCAGCGGGGTGGGACCGGAAACGGCATCTACGCCGAACAGGCCCTGCGGCTGGCTCCAGGTGGTCATATACGTAGGGAAAGACACCAGCAGGAACACACGGCCCACCAGGGCGGGGTTCCAGATGTTCTGTCCCAGGCCGCCGAAGGTCATCTTGGCAACGCCGATAGCGACCACCGCACCGATGAAAATCACCCACCAGGGCGTGGTGTACGGCACGTTCAGCGCCAGGAGGATACCCGTAATGACGGCCGACCAGTCGCCAATGGTTGACGGCTGTTTAAGCATGTACTTGGTGATAGCCCATTCCAGCAGCACGCAGGAGGCCACACTCACGCCCAGCACCAGCAGTTCCTGCCAGCCGTAGAAGACCACGGAGCAGATAACGGCCGGGATAAGGGCAATCACCACATCCAGCATCAGGGACTTGGTAGAGACCTTGGAATGGATATGGGGAGAAGGAGATACTAATAATTTGCTCATAGTCTTTTACTTTTTAGCAGCTTCTGCAGCGGCCTTGGCGGCAGCCGCACGGGCGCGGATGGCACCCAGGACAGCGCCCTTGCCCACGCGGATGTTGTCCAGCAGCGGGATTTGGGCAGGACAGGAATACAGGCAGCAGCCGCACTCGATGCAGTCCTGTGCAGCATTGGCCTCACAGGCATCCCAGTCTTTGGCCTTGGAGAGTTTGTTCAGCAGGAACGGCTCCAGACCCATGGGGCAGGCATCGGCACATTTGCCGCAGCGGATACAGTTGGACTCCGGGGCGCGGCGGGTCTGCTTTTCCGTGAGGAAGAGCAGGGCGCCGGTACCCTTCACCGTGGCCGCCTGCAGGTTGGCAACGGCACGGCCCATCATGGGACCGCCGCTGATTACCTTGGCGGCATCCTCGGGCACACCGCCCAGGAAGTCGATGATGTACTGCAGCGGAGTGCCCACACGCACCAGCAGGTTGGCCTGCTTGGGGAAGCACTCGCCCGTTACGGTAACGGAGTTGTCAATGATAGGCTTGTTCTTTTGCACGGCGTCGTACACGGCCAGGGCCGTGGCGACATTCTGCACCACGGCACCCACGCTGATGGGCAGGGCGCCGGAACCCACCTGACGATGCATCACAGCGTCAATCAGCTGCTTTTCACCGCCTTGCGGGTACATCATCTTCATCACCATCACGTCCATGTCCTTGTAACCCAGCTTGGCAATGACCTCGCGGATGTGGGCAATGGCCTCCGGCTTGTTTTCCTCAATGGCGATGGTGCAAGGCACGCCGCCCATGGCCTTCTGCAGCAGGGCGGCACCCACCACCACCTGCTCGCCTTTCTCCAGCAGGGTGCGGAAGTCCGAGGTGAGGTACGGTTCGCATTCGCAACCGTTAATGATCACACGCTCGCACTTGGAGCCCGGAGGCGGCGAAAGCTTCACATGCGTGGGGAAGGTAGCACCGCCAAGGCCCACAACGCCGCCCAGACGGACTTTCTCGATAATGGCCTTGGGATCCTCCGGAATGACGGTTACAAGGGTTTCCGAGCGGTCGATGTCCTCCAGCCATTCGTCGCCCTCCACGGCAATCTCGATGTGCGTGGAAGGACGGCCGGCAAGATCGGCCCGCGGGGCGATGGATTTCACCGTACCGGACACGGAGGAGTGGATGAAGGCACCCACAAAGCCGCCGGGCTGAGCAATCACCTGGCCCACTTTCACTTTGTCGCCCACGGCCACGCAGGGCACCGACGGCGCGCCGATGTGCTGGGCCACGGAGATGTACACGGTAGGGGCGATGGGAAGCGGCTGGATGGCGCACTCCCGGGAGATTTTGCTGTCGTGCGGGTGTACGCCGCCGATACTGAATGTATGCTTACTCATTGGTAGCCTCCTTCTTAGATTTCTCGACTTCGCTCGAAATGACAGTTGCCTTGGCGGCTTCGGCGGCCTTGGCAGCCTCTGCTGCCTCTTTGGCCTTCTGCTGACGGACCTTGATGCGCTCCTTGACGGCATCCTTGTCCAGCGGCTTGGGGAAGTTCACGCCATGAATGGCGCCGGTGGGACACATGGCCTCGCACTCGCGGCACAGCTTGCACTTGGCCGGGTCGATATAGGCCAGATTGCCCTCCACCGTAATGGCTTCGTGCGTGCAAGTCTTGGCGCAGATGCCGCAGCCGATGCAGGCGTTGGCGCAGGCCTTCTTGGCCACGGGGCCCTTGTCCTTGTTTACGCAGGAGACAAACTCACGCATGCCGCGCGGGCCCATCGGCCGGAGCTCGATGATGTGCTTGGGGCAGGCCTTCGCGCAGGCGCCGCAGGCGGTGCACTTCTCCTGGTCCACCACCGGAAGGCCGGTAGCGGGATCCATGGAAAGGGCGCCGAACTGGCAGGCAGCCACGCAGTCTCCGCAGCCCAGGCAGCCATAGGCACAGCCCGTGTCACCGGTATACAGCAGGGACTTCACATAGCAGGAAGGGTAGCCGTCGTACTCGTTCACCTTGGGCCGAGCCTCGCAGGTGCCGTTACAACGGACAACGGCTACCATCGGAGCCTTGGCTTTTACCTCGTACCCCAGGATAGCCGCCACCTTGGCCATGGTGTCGTTGCCGCCCACCGGACAGAAGTTGTTGTCCAGATTGGGAGCCTTTACCGCAGCCTCTGCAAACGCACGGCAGCCGGCAAAGCCGCAACCACCGCAGTTGGCACCGGGCATAGCCTTTTCCACCTCGTCGATGCGGGGGTCTTCCTCCACCTTGAAGCGCTGGGCCACCAGGTACAGGACGAGCGCCAGCACCAGACCGAGGACGGTCACCACTGCGATTGTCCAAATAAATGCATTCATAACTTATCCTTTTATTGTGAAAATATATTCGTTCTTGAGCTTGTCCCTAAAAAGGTACAGGAGCAGGTAATACAGGCCCACGGCAACCAGCGCACACACGCCCGTCACCACCTCCCCTACATGCAGGGCCGACAGCAGCAGCACCACCGCCAGCAGCACCAGCAGCGGGATAAAGTAGGCCAGCCACACGGCTTTCATGCCCATGGAGGCCTTGAGCAGCACCTCGACCTCGTCTCCTACCCCATAAAAGGCATACGGATCCGTAGGTACCTCCACCAATTTTTCTGCCATCTCTCCCATGCCGCACAGGCCGGCGGCATGGCACTCGGAGCAGGCCCCATGTTGCAAAATAGCCACCGTAGTTACCTGCGGTGTCATTTTTACTACCTTACCCTTATGCGTTACGGCTTCTTTCATGGCTTATACTGTTTGAGCCAGGCCCAGCAGGCGCCCACCCGAAGCGGTGCCATCACGCCCAGCGGCACATAGTGGCCGTCGTCCGAGAACCAGAATTTGAGTTCCTGGTCTCCCTCGAACATGGCACCGGACACCACCGAACAGGTGAAGAGCAAGGCGTTGCGTTTGCCCATTTTGCGCACATACAGTTTCTCGCGGCCATGGAAGGTGAGAACCACGTCAAAGATGGTATCGTCAATGGCAAAACTGAGCCTGTACTTGTCCCCGACTTTCATGCGGGACAGGTCCATGGTGCGGAGGTAGAAGATGAGCGCCGGAAGGTCATAGGCGCATTCGTGCAGGGGAATCTCATAGTGTTCGTCCCCCCGGCCGTTGAAATTCACGTCTGCGTGAATCACGTTGTTGGGCCAGTCGTAATTGTACAGGTTGGTGGCCGTGTAGCCGCCCTCGTAGGTGTCGCGGGTGAATTTGAGCGGTTTCAGGTCCTTGATGGTGAGCCAGCTATGGAAGTTTTCCCGCATCTTGAAGAACAGGTCGAAAAACGGGGCCGACTTTACCCGGAAGTTCACGTGGAACGAGGGCTCGCCGTTGAACCGCAGGGTATCCAGGTCTATGAAGGCCTGGCCCACCTCCGTGTTCACGGCGCCCCACTTGTACATAAGACTGAGCGTAATCCGCTCCCCGTCCCGGAACGGGTACTCTCCTCTGGTGGGGATGCACCCCTTGCCTTGTCCGTTAACGGTAACGGATATCAACAAACTCAGTATGAGGAGCTTCCAACGCATCTTTAGAATTCGCTTTGGGCGTCGAAATCATAGTTGGAAGGTTCGCCGGCGGCAGGCTCGTTGGCCGCGCTGGCCACCGGCCCCCGCTGGGCGTACATGTCCAGGCTCTGGTCCGGTTCCACAAACTTCACCTGATTGGCCTTGTACTTCATTTCAATGTCACAGACCTCGCCGTTACGGTGTTTGGCAATGACAATGATGGCCTTTTCTTTGTCTTCCGGATTGTCGCTCATGCCCACGAAGTCCGGGCGGTGGATGAAGATGACCATATCTGCATCCTGCTCAATGGAGCCGGATTCACGGAGGTCGCTCAGCTGCGGCTTGCCGGTACCGCCCGTACGCTGCACCGCGTTACGGGACAGCTGGGACAGAGCGATGATGGGAATATTGAGCTCCTTGGCCGTGGCCTTGAGGGTACGGGAAATGGCCGCCACTTCCTGTTCGCGCAGGCCGCGCAGCTCCACCGGGCCCTGCATGAGCTGCAGATAGTCCACCACAATCAGGCGCACCCCCTTTTGCTTGACCAGGCGCTTGGCCTTGGTGCGGAACTCCATGATGGGAATACCGGGAGTATCGTCAATATAGAGCGGCGCCTTGGCCAGGCGCTTGAGGGTATCTTCCAGCTGCACCCACTCGAAGGGTTCCAGCTTGACACCGCCTTTGATTTTTTCTCCGGAAAGGCCGGACTCTGTGGTAATCAGACGTTTACCCAGCTGGTCCGCGCTCATTTCCAGGGAGAACACCGCTACCGGCATATTGGCTTCCACGGCGGCATTGCGGGCAATGTTGAGCGAGAAAGCCGTTTTACCCACCGACGGACGGGCCGCCAGGATGATAAGGTCGCTCTTTTGCCAGCCTTGCGTTACACGGTCTATGGAAGGATAGCCGGAGGGCACGCCGGAAGGGCCGGTAATGTTTTGCAGCTCCTGCAGGTTGTCCAGCACGGAATTGATAATGGAACCAATGTCCTGGACATCGCGCTTGACGTTGTTCTGAATGGCGGCAAACACCTTGGTTTGCGCGTTGTCTATGAGGTCATCCACGTTGGTGGATTCGTCAAAGGCCTGCTTCAGAATGTCGTACGAGGCGCTGATCAGATCCCGCTGGATGGTCTTCTGCTTGAGGATTTTGATGTAGTACTCGATATGGGCAGCCGCGCCTATATTCTGCGACAGGTTAGCCAGGACCACCGGTCCGCCGATAGCTTCCAGGTTCCCCTTGGCGCGCAGTTTCTCGCTCACGGTGACAAGGTCCACGCTCACGTGCTCGTTCACCAGCTCGCTCATGGCTTCAAAGATCATGCGGTGCTGGGGATCGTAGAAACACGACGCCGAGAGCTCCTCCATTGACTCGTCAATGGTGGCGGGCTCTACGAGCATGGCGCCCAGTACGGCCTCTTCTACATCCAGCGCCTGCGGGGGCTTGTTCCCCATCAGGGTTTCCAGATTCTCGGGCTCCTGCGGGCGGGACCGTTTGCGGCTGGTCTCGGGCATACTACTTCTGGTCGAAATCCGGGTTGATGATGATGCGGCCGCAGTGCTCGCAGATGATGAGCTTGCGGTTGGAGGCAATCTCTACGCGACGCTGGGGGGTGATGGTGTTGAAGCAGCCTCCGCAGGAGTCGCCGTTGTAGATGCCCACCACGGCCAGGTGGTTGTGCACGCTGGCGCGGATGCGCTCATAGGCGCTCATGGTACGGGCGTCAATCTTGGCGGCGCACTCCTCGCGGCGTTCACGCAGCACGGCCTCCTCCTTCGCCGTTTCCTCCACAATGTTCTCCAGCTCTTCCTTCTTGGCTTTGAGGTCTTCCGTGCGGATGCTCAGGCGGTCTTTAATCTCGTCCAGTTCCGCCTTCTTGGCACCAATCTCATAGCGGGTATCGTTGATGGTCTTTTCATCAATCTGGCGCAGCAGTTCCTGATTCTCGATCTCCTTGTTCAGGGAATCGTACTCACGGGAGTTGGAGATGGTCTCCAGCTGACGGTGATATTTTTCAATGATGCTCTCGTGCTCCGAGATGGACAGTTTGGCGGCTGCAATATTGCGGTTGAACTGGTCCACAACGGCGGCGATGGCGGCGCTGCGCTCCTTCAGGTTGGCAATCTCTGCCTCCAGGGCAGCTACCTCTGCGGGAAGCTCACCACGCAGCTGGATAATCTTGTCAATCTCGGAATCCGCGGCCTGGAGTTCATAGAGGGTCTTCAGTTTCTCCTCCACAGGCATGTCGGAATCGGCGAAACTCTTCTGCAGGGACACAAAGGTTTCCCTGTTGTCAATGGGAGCCTCCACTTTCTTGGCGGCGGTGGTTTTCTTGGTTGTTGCCATAAAAATATAAATCGATTTATCTTATTGTCATGCTGAGCTTGCCGAAGCATCTCCTACACTACAAAATAGTGGACCGGATTGCTCCTGTCCAGTACGGCACTTTTGTAGCTTGCAAAGGTAGGAAATTTTTTCCGTATCTCCGATAAGAAAATATCTACAATCTCCACTTCGCTCTCAAAATGGCCAATATCCATGACCATGAAGCCGTCTTTGGTAAAAAACTGGTGATAGGAAACATCGGCCGTAATGTACAGTTGGGCACCCTTTGCCTGGGCCAGGCCCAGTTCGCTGCCGCCGCTGCCGCCCAGGAGCGCCACCTTGGTGATGGGGGTCTCCAGCGGCTTGGAACTCTTGATTACCTTGAGGTCGAATTTTTCCCGGACATAGCGCAGCGCCTCCTCCCCGGTCATGGGCCGTGGAAGGTCCCCGATGCAGCCCAGCCCCACGGTGCCGTCTTCTTCCGGTACCATGATGCCCACATTCCTGAGTTCCAGCCGGCGGGCCATGGCGCCGCTCACGCCGGCAATCACCTTGTCTGCCGTGGTGTGGGCGGCATACACCGCCACCCCGTTCCGCACGGCGCGCATCACCGCCGCACCCACCGGGTCCTCCGCATTGATGCGCCGGATGCCCTTGAAGATGAGCGGATGGTGTGTCACCACCATGTCACAGCCCTTTTCTACAGCCTCGTCAATGAGTTCCGGCGTACAGTCGAACCCGACCAGCACACCATGCACCTGGTCATTCGCGCTGCCAATCAGCAGCCCGCTGTTGTCCCATTCTTCCTGGATGCGGAGCGGCGCAAACACCTCCAGCGCCGCAGTGATGTCCCCTACTTTCATAACGCGTTACCTTATTCATGCAAAGATAAAAATCCTTTGCCACAAATCCAAAATCGTGCCGCCAGCCCCTCCCGCCAAGCCAACCTGGCCGGTATTCCGCTGATTATCAGCACGCTACTAATAATCCTCGGCTCCTTTTGCGCAGAGGAATACACGTAAACAACAGAGAGTCAGCCGATTAGCGGCCAGTCTCGTCAAAATACCCGGACTGGCTCCCAACATATTGACTATCAGCAAAATACCAATAATCCTCGGCTCCTTTTGCGCCGAGGATTATTGGGAAAAGACTGATTATCAGACACTTATTGATCAGTAGAGTCAAGGGAGCATCCTGCTCAGTAACACCCCACCGCCCAAACCATGCTGGCCAATAACATACTAACTATCAACCATTTACTGAAAATCC
>Ga0247611_10003994_pt1 | contig 21012 bp, 26 predicted proteins | sample 177DNAGHGhighgp2_FD_192422 | JGI IMG/M metagenome (GOLD analysis project Ga0247611, IMG submission 192422) | Sheep rumen microbial communities from Palmerston North, Manawatu-Wanganui, New Zealand - 1770 DNA GHGhigh gp2 | ecosystem: Host-associated > Mammals > Digestive system > Stomach > Rumen...
CTATGCGTTGCCCCTGACTATACTTTTGCATATAGCCTTCGGTTCGGGTTGGCATTTCAGCTTTCCCGCTTAATCCTGCGATTTAAGGCTGGCAGATTTGTTTACCAGCCGTCGCCATTCATACCGTTGTTGTAGCTACCGCCTGTTACTGCGGCAAAATCCGCTGGTGTCATTTCTGATGTAGTTAAACTCAATTAAGTCATCTCCTTTCATTTATTTTGAAACCCTTGCAAGTATGTTTCACGTGAAACTATTTCAAAAACTTCTTGAATTGCGTAGCCATGTTCTGCGCTTGGTTCAACTGCTGTTGAGTTATCTGACCGCTGTTCAGCATTTCCTGTATTTTTTGTTGTGGATCGCCCTTGAACGTGTTGCGGAAGTTCTGATACTGACTGATTAGATTTGCTATTGGTGTGTTCCCCATCATTGAATTGAATAAGCTATTCATTGTCTTTACCTTCTAATTCGTTCTTCAGCTCCAAAATCGCCATTTTAAGGTCATCTTTTGTCGCGTAATGTAACATATCCTCTTTTGTCGCAAAATTGCTCAAATCGTCATTTTTTGCTTTCTGTGGAGTGTTTATGCGTTCCTTGTAATCAAACACCCTCAACGACGGCATGCCGCTCTGGTCTGCCGATTTTAAATAAAGACAGTCCGAGTCGGAATCCATCAGCAACACGGCCTGTCCGGCAACTACGGGATACGCTTTCGCTCCTTCGATGCCTTGCACCCAAACAACACCGTTGTTCTGCTGTTGGTTCTGTGGATATGCTTGTGGATAATTTTGCTGATAATTTACAGGGAAATAGTTATAAGGCATTCTTGTTCACTTCCTTTCGCCAATAATAGATCGGAACTTCATCGCCCGAATCCCACGAATCGTAGTAACTTCCGTTTACTGCACAGACAACGTGCGTCCCTGTGGCAAGAATGTACTTGCCCGAATCGTGTTCCTTGCAAAAGTCTTTGATCGTGTAGCAGTTCGGACAAGAATCTGGAATAATGAATCTTTGGAATCCGTTTTCGTACAGGTATTCACCCCATACACGATTGGACGATGGCATGTCCTTCATTCGGAACCCTTGCATCGTTAATCCCATATAGGTATCGTCCCACGTTTTGCCGAGGGCTTTTGATATGGCTCGCACGGTGCAATCACCGACTAAAGCTCTTATTGGATTTGGATTATAATTCACGTACATTGTAATCACCTCACAGCTTTATTGTGGCACAAAAAAAACACGCAGACAATTTCATCTGCGTGCCTCTTTTGTGTCATTTCTATGCCATAAAGCAAAACAGCGGCACGAAACCGCTGTCTGCATTGGAGTGTATAGTTGTCGAAAGAAGAAAATTGTAATGAAGTTTTCTGAACAAATAAAGGTTAACACACATTTATACGTATGTCAAATCAAACCGCCACTGCTCCGAGACCAATGACTAAAATCCCGAAGAGTGGCGGAATCAAAAAAGGAGGGTCACAAGAACCGAAAAATCCTTTTTTCTCCTTTATATATAATTCGTTTGATTTGGCTGACTGATAGATCAAATTCTACCGATAATGATTCTTGGGTAATGCCGTCTATGAATCTCCGTTTAAGAATTTTCCTGTCCCGCTCGCTATGAACGTGTTCGTCAATCAGCTCTGCAACTCTGCTGTTTGAATAATCCATTATTTTCTTACACGCCCAGAGCCGTGGCAACGAGGACATCTTTTGTATCCCGTCCCACTCCCGTATTTTTTCCTTCTGACTCTTTTAATTCTCTGCTTCGCCATTTGTTATGTCTCCATCATTCCCAACGTAATTATTGTAGCCATCTGCGTTGTCCTGCGTTACTGTTACAACATCTTCGAACTGTGACTCATACCACAGCCAATAACCATTGGTCGCAAATAGTAACAGCAAGACTACTGCGAGCAAAATAAACAGCTTGCGGATGATTCGTTCAAGACGAGCCATTTCGCTTTCGAATACAATAAATGGAACTTCCTTCATATAACATAATCCTTCCGTTCTATCAGCCAATTATCAATCTCCTTCACCTTGGCGTCGATCTCGCCCGTGTTGTTGCCGTCACGTAAATGAGCCAAGGTGATTCTTGAAGCCGATACCATCAGATTGGTTGCTTCTCCAAGCTCCGCTATAGCTGAATCGATCTTGTCAATGTGGCTTTTGTCCTTGTCAAGGCACTCTTCAAAGTGCTCAAGTTTTTTATTGATTTCTTCCAGCGGTTTTGTCAACGCTTTTTTAGCTTCAAATAAAATCTTCACGGCACTCCCCACAACACCAATAGCGGATGCAACGTAAATAATCGTGGCTATGTTTAATTCTACTGTCATCATTCTCCGTACCTATGCTGAACAAAGCATACCATCATTTACGCCAATCGTCAATAAATCCACCATCGTAGTCCTTATCTTCATCGATTGACGTATTCAATCGCCGCCTTAGCCAACGCTTCGCCCATTTTCTTAAATTCTTTAGCATCGTTCCAATCCTTAATGTCTTTGTAATTATCAATGAAAGCAATCTCATTCAGAATTGCCATCATGTCGGTCAGCTTCAAATTCTTCAAATCTGGTCTTGCCTTTAATCCTCTGGAATTCTGACCGACAGCTTTAACGTGCTTCTCGAAGATTTCTCCGCAACGCTTATGCTTTGCATCAAGGTTATAGAGCAATCCTTCCCAGCCATTGCCACCGCCGGAATTGAAGTGGATTGACACGTACAAGTCTGCTTTCCATTTATTTGCTTCGTTTGTTATCTTGACCAGATCGCCATTGTTTGGAGAATTATATCTGACCGCAACATTATGCTTCTGCAAATAATCGATCATGTACTTGGCAACCTTGACATTGAAGTCACGTTCTTTGCCGTACTTGGACACAGCTCCGCTATCCGTTGCTGAATGTCCAATGTTGACATAAACCTTTTTCTTTTTAGGTTTTTCTTCTGGCTTTTTATTAGTCGTGGATTTTGCATACTTCGGTCTTGCACAGGAACAAATGTCAATGTAACGACGTTTCTTCTTGCACACCCTACCGCCATTGGATTGCGAACCACTTTTACTGGTGTTCCCCTCAATCGTCCATACATAATCTCCGTCTACCGATAAAACCAGCCCTGTGTGTCTGCGGTAAGCATCCATCGCTCCGAAGTCGAAGCAAACTACGTCGCCAAGTTTGTACTTTTTCAATGCTTCTTTTCTTTTTGTTCTGGAAGTAGTTTTTTTCAGAATCCACTTTCCACTTTTTTTGCTTACGATTTCGTCTTGAGCATACGCCGCATTTGCGTTCTTTGGAAACGGATTCGTGCCGCCGTACTTTTTGACAGCTTCTTTTCCGCACCACCATTCGAAAACGGCACACCACGCATAACGCTGACCATACACATGACACCCGTAGAACGCCGTGTTGTACTTCACGTTATTGGTATTAGCCGGTGACTCCATAACGCCAATCTGTGACTTGGCTATTTTCATAACTTGTTTAGCTGTCGGCATTCTCGTCACCTTCCTCAATGTCATAATCTCCGAATGGATTTTCCATCATGTCGTCCAGTTCTGGAGCACTTGCGTTCTGCTGTTCAAGGTTGTTATAATTCTGCGTGCTGACACCGATCAATGCTCCGAGGAACACGGTGACAGCACTAATTGTGCCAACGATTTCCGTGCCATAAGGCAATCCCCAAATTTTCGCCAATGCGAAATAAAAAGTTCCAAGTGCTGGCAATGCAATCATTACCACCCATTTGAGAATGTTGTAAGTTTCATTTTTCAACTGCATTTCTTTTTTCCTTTCTATGACGAATAAATAATAATGTATGTGTAAGTCGTGCTTGGCAACAACCCATAGGATGAAGTGTTCGTGTAGTAAGACAAGACATTACCAGTCTTAAGCCGCACACAAGTCGAACCTGCATTATTCGCATTTGATGAACTGAATACATTGGCACTCATAGCACTTGATCTGGAATAGGTTGTGGATGCCGATGTGCTGTTTTTGTATATCCAAGTAGTGACACCTTGGTTTTGTGAGCCACTGGTCGTATAAGACGGAGTGCTATCTTGGACCGACTTGTGCATCGTCCATTGTCCTACCGCATAACGCTGAACGCTGTTGTACCAATCCAAATCACCTGTTGAAGTGTTGTTATAGGCACCACCCTTTACGTAGACCATTGCGGCAATCGGATACCCGTTCCCAGTGTATGGGATAGTGGTACTTTCAGCACCAGCGCTACTTCCTGTTGTGAATTCTCCTATCACGATGTTGGATGCACCACCACCACCACCGCTGACGTTGACAACAAGCCTTGCAAGGTTAGTCACATCGTATGTACCGTTAGCAGTCTTGGTTTCGCTTCCGCTTACCAGTTCTGATGCTGATACTGTTACCGCCGTGCCCGTTATCGTCCCACCAGTTATATACCCTGTTGTGTTCGTGACGCTTGGTGTCACATTGACTTTGTGGTTGCTTACTGTTCCCTTTGTCGCTGTTGGCGTGCCTGCTGTACCGCTTGGCATAGCATTAACTGTGACGTTGACCGCAGAAAGTCCGTCATAGCCACTATCAGCCGTTATTGTTTCGGTCTGCTGTGATTCTGTCGGGGTGTATGTAGCCCTCTTGGTTTGGAGCGTCTGTTCTATTCCGTCTACCGCTGATACCATTTCATCAAGAGTCATTGTTAATGGCTCTCCGCTTTTTGCTGAAATAGCATTAGCAAGGATGTCTATTTTTTGTTTATTTACTACTACTTTTGACATTGATTATTCCCCTTTGTTTCAAACCATTCATTAATCAAAAATTTAAAATATATGGGTCTATCATTTGCCCGTTCCATACATACCTCATATGGAGTATCAATAAGTATTGCCTTATCCGCATTTATGCGTTCCATATCTTTTTTTATTTTTTCTTGAGTATTCGCAATACTTACTACATATGCATCGTTCCACCCTCCAATTCTGTCACGAATTATATCAAGTAAATTTGATTTAAGTCGCAATGCAATTTCATGAACATTCAAATCCGCATCATGAGCATCATGATTGCTGATTGCAGAATAAATTAAATCCACATCACAAACAATATCTCCATCTTTCATATGTTTCGCAATATATTCACTTTTACCACTACAAGGTGAACCATAAATAAGATAAACCATTATTAATCCCTATAAATGCTCGATGTAAGATATTGAGTGGGGACTGAGGTAACCCCATAAAATGTAGGATAACTTGTAGAATTAATTGCTGTATAAGTGTAAAAACCTGGTGAACCAACATAATTCAAACTGCCTGCACTTGACATTAATGGATTTACCGCAAGAACTCTATAAACATTGTCATATTTATAAACTTTAATTATTGGCATTAAAGATACTCTGTAAGCATAATCGTTATCTAAACCTGTGGTGCTTTTGGCTTGCGTATAAGAAATATAACATGGAACACTATCCTTGATTAATTCGTATATTTCCGCAAAAGTTTTATCAAGGGCAGTGCCATTGTCTACAATAATTGTTGCGCCACTTCCACTACCAGCATCAGCAATTCCGTTTTCGATTTTGTTCAATGCGGACGCAGAAATAGTGTCTCCCGTAGTCCACGTTGTTGGTGTATAACTCATAATAATTCTCCTTATATTTCAGCCTGTCCAACTTTTGCTACTCCTACGATCGGAAGTGTGCCGTCGGTCAGACCGTATTCAAGACTGTTCCCGTTTGGCACATCGCTACCAATGTACGTTGACGATATAGCGTCGACGACAACATTCTGATGTAACAATTTGTCAGTCGTGTATAGCGTCTGCTCTTCTTCGGTCGGCGTGATGCTATAATCTCCGTGGTAGTCCTCTCTGGACACGCCATTGAATTCTACATCGAAATCCGCTTCTACATCAAACTGCACATCGAAAGTGGATTCTTCTTCAAATGTAATAGGAATTTCTACCATGTTTATTCTCCTAAGATTGAATCGTCCTCAACATCTTCAACCATGATCTGATACGACTTTGACGCATACGCTTCTCCGCCTCCTGTCAATGCACGAAGCTGAACGTACATATCATCGCCATAGTCGAAATCCTTCGTTTCTTCTTGCGTCAGAATAACAATTACTTTGTCGGCATCAAATGACATTCCACTTGGCAATGTACTGCCTTGGGATGCCTTTACAAGTTTTCTTTTTCCTTGCCGAAATGTAACTTGGATAATGTCGCACTCGCTCGTATCAATCGGCAACTTGAACGTAAACCTTGGGGTTGTTACTCGATACATTTTTCCTTGTCCTCACTTTCGAATGGCGTAGTAATGATAGCCTGTAATTCTCTAACGCAATCAGCGGCAATCAAAATTGATTGTCCTTTCACTTCCATCTGCATCATTGCGTTAATTACGCTTGTCAATCTGTCTTTGGTTTCTTTTTCTTTCATTTTTTCCTCCCTTCTATGGAGTCCAAGTATCTGGAAATGTAATAAGGAAATAACGCATAGCACCGCTGTAGGCACTACCATCTGCCTTGTAAAAATTCAGCACCACTTGCGATGTGGAGGACGCATCATAGTTATGCTTGACTGTCACTCCATTACCATATTGAGGAATTGCAAGCACTCCTTGAATCTTCGCACTACTTGAACCGCCAATGTCTGTGTTGTTTAAAGTTAACTGCCCACCCGATGGAATTGTAGAAACCATTGATATGCCACGGGTCATATTGGACTTAGGGAAAGCACCAACATCGCTTGCTGAAAGTGTAATGTTTGACGACAACGCCTTGCTGTTTACTGTCCTCGATGTTGGAACTGCGCCCACATCAGAAGCCGAAAGTGAATTTTTGGTGGCGAGCGTACCGAAAGCACCTTTGTTGCAGTAGGCAAGGTTTGAAGATGTTCCGCTGTATGCACCGTTCCAGAATGCGAGTGCTGACTTGGCTATTACTTTTGCATCGCCCTCTGTTGTGCTTGACCAGCTTAAGTCGCCGGCAGATGAGCGAGTATATTTGTCAGATAAAGCAACTGCGGATACATCGGATGCAGATAGATTTGTTCCATTGATTTTGTATTTTGCACCACTTGCTATGTTTACGTTGCCACTCCAGTCAACAGTTAAGGCATTAGAACGCGTACTGCTTGTGCCATTCCCAATAATAAACGCAAGGTCTGTTGAAACAAACGAATTGGCAGTTCCTTGTGTGGCATTATACTGTCCAATTACTGTTTGAGCATATCCACTAGCATAAGTCACACGATTTTGGGCATGTGAATATTGTCCAACGCTTCGTGACCCATACCCTTCTGTGTGAGAACATGATCCGTGTGCTTGCGTGTCGTACCCTTCTGCGTGAGAATAATTACCTATTGCTGAAGCTCTACCGCCTTCAGCAAAACTAAAACCGCCTAAATCGAAAGCTGGCTCTCTATAGCCAAAAGTCCAAGCTGGAGCGTACACAGTTTGTAACGCGGTCAAATATACAACCTTAATATCTGCTTTTGTTCCAGATACCAAGGAAAAAGAAATGTTGTTTTGCCCATCGTATTCAACAGACAACATTGATGGGTTATCATAACCCCACGCAATCTGTTGAGTATAAACTGTTGAATTTTTAGTAAACTGATGCCAACACGAGTAATTGCCAACAGTAAACCCTATAACAAAAGTTGTATTTGTTTCCAACGAAACCAATTCATTTATTTGTTTTGATACTTTTGTGTTATAGGCCAAATCAGCAAGTTCATATACATAGTTTAATGATGTTGTGATATATCCGCTCAATTGAGTTTCGGATGTTTGTATGTCAAGAACATTTACCTTGGTGGCATTTATGGCTTGAATCGCATTCTTTGTTATTGTAATGTGTTCACCCTCTTCTGTTCCAAGACGCAATGATTCACCAAATTCCGCTACTTCACCACCGCTTGGGTTTTGTACGTACATACCTTGATTGTCGATTTTGACCTTGTACCCGCTGTTATCTTTCACAACATAAAGTCCATCATTCGTTAATGCAAGATGCGTCTGCACATAGGTCTTGACCGCATCGTCTGTGTCCAGTTCAAAATAGCCTTGTGTTGTTGGGTTGCCAGTAGGCGAATCAACGATTGCATACTCATAGCCGTCATTGTTATTTGCTACTCTTGGATAGAAAATCAAGTCTGTTGCCGTGTAGCCATTGGCAACATACACGTAATATTTTGCTCCGCTTACTGCCGTTGTCTTTTTTATGCCGTCATATACAAACACAGAACCGCCAGCTTGGTGGTATCGCAATCCATATGTTTGGGACGAACCACCAGAAGCCCCCGAAATGTAAATGTTTTCACCAGCCGTAACTGATGGAGTTCCAAGCTCGAAATAAACATTTGCCGTTGCTGTTCCGTTGACTGTGACAATTTCATCTTTAACGAAAATAGTAAGACCGCTGATTTGATATGTTCCATCAGTCATCGTCAGCGTTTGGTTGTTTGGCACATAATAAGTCTTGCTTGCAACTACGCTTGTATCTGCTGTTGGTGTGAATACGGAATGCTCTGCTATCCAAGTGAGAGTATCAACGACACTTTCTACAACTCCAAGCTGACCTAACGCATTGTTCGCTGAATTGGTTGCTGAAATGGCTTGGTTATTTGCTTCGGTTGCAGATGCTTTCGCTTCATTTGCTGAAACTTCTGCTCTGTTTGCTGATGCTTTGGCTTGATCGGCTGAAACATTTGCACGCTCGGCGGCATCTGCGGCAATTTCTGCCGAAGCGACAGCACTTTCTGCGATTTGACGAGCATTGTTTGCCGTGCCTTGTGCGACATTGGCTTTTGTGTCATCAGTTGGCGGTGCAGTTTTATTGCCGGTAAGCCATGCTCTGCCGCCGCCGACTCTAACTTGAACGGTATCGCCCACTTTGGCATTGATGGTCAAATTGACTGGAGTCTCGTCTACTCCACCAGCAATGTGTACCCACGCAATGCCGTTCTCTATTCTTTTAACTTCTGCTTGCGTGTCGTAAGGCTCTATTTTTCGATTTAAGCCGCTTTTGTTGCCCTTTAATAAGTTTGATAACTTCTTTATTTTCATGCCCTTAAAACCTCTTCTGATGTTTCTGCACCGTATCCAAGTTTGATCGTTTGCTCCGTGATGTAATACAAACCGCTTATATTATGACGAGGATAGTTTAACATGACGACATCGCTCACCGTAACATCTGGAATAAACCGCCTGTCATAACTGATGCTGACAACATTGCGTTGTTCTTCTTGCAACCTTCTCAATGCGTAATCGGCAATCGTTTCGTTGTCGTTCAGATCGCAGTTGGTTTCCTGTTGCCAAATTTCTCGCCCACGGTTCACGGTTGACAAAACGCTGTCTTCCGAATCATCACGAGCGACAGCAGAAGTGTCATCCATAACGGCGCGGAACACGTTAGGGCATTCAAACCAATCGTGCTCAATTTCAAATTCTGGAGTTATCGAATCGTTCTCAAGCGTGTCAAACTTTATTGTTGGCTCTGTAGCGGTTTCGCACACCACGATTTCGCCGTAGCCGTTGATTCGTATTCTCCAATTCATGGCTTTCAGAATCTTATAGACCATTGACAGATTGCTTTCGCCATCTTCCGCGATAATAAAATCCTTCAGCCGTGGAGGATTGCCTACGAATCTAACTGGTGCTGGCAACGTGGACAACAATTCTTCAATGTAATAAGTTCCTTCAATGTTTGGCGTTGCGTACCATCCTCTTGGCAATAACACATCATTGGCTGGCTTCAGAACAGAATAACATTCCAAATCATACGTTGCGAGATTGCCTTCATAATTTATTTTCGGGGAAGTCGCAAGCCCTGTAAAAAGTGGTACGTGTTCTGAACTGCCAGCTTGTGACGCATCAAGCCAGACACGAATCCAAGTTTCCGTGTCCAGCCTGTGCGTACATTCCAAGTCTGCTGATTCAATCAGGTTTGAATCTGTTCTCTTGATGCTCCCGTCTATGACTTTAAAGCGATCAATGTCACGCCACGTTTTCGCGTCAACGATTCCAATATAATATGATGCCGTAAATCCTTTATTCCAATTCATCCTGTCCCATTTCTTCCCATTCTGCGAGCAACATTCCATCAAGCTCCTGTGGGTCTACCTTTGTTACAGTCAACGCAAACGAAGTCAGCATTCCATAGGTAGCTCGCGCGGTGTCCTGTGACACTTGTACATCTGCCGAGTAACTTGACCCGTCTGCGGTTCTTACATGGCAGATTCCAGAATACTCAGCAAGCCTACGCATTGCAAGAATGTCCTCTTTGTCCGTCAATGTTATCATCGTGGTATTTATCGTTCCGCTACGCTTGACACCAACAGTCCAATCGCCTTGGATAGAACCGCCCATGTATTTTGTAAGCTGGAAATCCTTCTCCCATTTGCTTGATAATTCCACGTTGTGGTCAAGGAACACTCTATCGCCGCCAAAGTCTATGACGCTTTGCTGAAGCTCGATAACATCGTTGTCGTCGTCATCTGTAACGTACCACGCCAACCCTCTTCCATCAGTTTGGTTGTCGTAAATGTAATCTCCATTCTGCGTCTTGAGGACTACCATGTGACCGCCATGCTCCCCGAGTGTTGGATACGGGTCAACATATGTCTGCCCGAATTCTCCATTCTCCACAATCAGCTCCGGCTTGTCTGCTGACAATCTGTAAATGTCAAAAACATCGTCAACATTCGCCTGTGCGGATTTATGCGGAGTGATTTTTACGGCAAGGTTTTCTCGGTCTACTTCGATGCCAGCAGTCGGCTTTGTTGCTTGCTTGTCCCATCTAACAGTGAATGGTATCGGTTCACTTGTGACTTGCTGACCAAACTTGTCTTGAATCGTTGCGACCAAGTTATAGTCAGCTCCATCGTCAAGCATTCCGATTCTGTCATTCAGATCAAACGAGAACAATCCTTCTTCTGTGCTTGTTTTTTGCAAGACGGTTTCACCCTCGTAACCTGTAAACGTGTCGCCGTTTGGTCGTTCCTGAACAAACGTACTCCGTCGTTCTACTGCAACGGTAGTTTCTCCACCAACGCCAGCCCCTGTAACTGTAACTTCCAAAGGCATTTCGTACAACGCCTTGTAGGTTATTGTCTCTTGCGTTTCGACTCCTGTCTCATAATTGACAGCCGTTACGGTTTCTGTCACATCACGGAATGAATTGGCTGACAACTGCACATTGCACACTAACGGATTTGCAACTCGGAAACTTTCTACGTCTGACCATTCTGACCACCTTCCCGACTGCGACTGCACATGAACAGCAAGGTTATAAGTGTTCCCTTGCGTCAATGATGATGTATCAATGTCAACGTGCTGTGCCGTCTGTGTGTGGGCAACATACGGGACTACATAAGTTCTGACAGACCTGTAGCCTATGCTCGTGCCGGTGTCCTCGTCGTACACAACGTAATCAGCATCATCAAGGCTCTGCACTTGTTCGTCCTCTACCGTGACAAAAGCGACTTGTGCGTTTGCTTGCGGCATATTATCGTTCGTCGTGTACACCCAATTTGCAGTCAGCTTTTCGCCCTGCTTTATAATTGGTTTGGATAATTGCAGTGACGGCTTGTTTGGAGTCGAAGTCAAATCAATCGTACCTTGGTCAATAGCCGACCAAGGACCATAAGTGACATTCTCTCCGTTCAAATCTCCGTGCATCAGCCGGACACGAATGTACCATGTTCTGCCCAGCTCCAAATCGTGTATGTTCCACTGCGCGGCGTGCATATTGCTTATGGTATAGACATCGGGTTCGTCTGTTGATTCCCAAGCATCGTCATGGTCTGCCCAAGCAATCTGCGCCCCGTTAGCATCGCCCCAGCTCCAGTCCCATTTAACTTTGACAGTTCCAGTATCGCCAACTCGATTTACCGCTATATTTTGCGGTGCGACAGGCACTCCGCTACCATCTGCAACGAACCCTTGAGAAACCATTCTCGCAGTAATGGCATAATCATCAACGCCGTCAGCCCTTGTTTGCTTTGTCGCTGTCCCAACGAATGCTTTGGCTACGAATTGAGTATACGTCTGGTTATCCCAATCAGGACACTGTACAACAATTTCTGTTTCACCGTGCGGAATGACGCCCACATTGAATTCTTTGCCGTCAGATTGAATGTAGGTTATTACAAGTCGAGAATCCACAACCGCCGAAGCATTTGTAGCCGTTATTGTTGCTTTGTGCGTCACATTGTCACGAACCACACGGATCGCCGTAGGGTCAGCAAGAAAACCAGCTCTCACGAAATTTGGCTCTCCATACGTTATCTTGGTGTCGTGCTGTGTGTTGACGCGCACATATAAGCACTGGTCTACGCCTATCGTGTCGTCCACCATGAAAACCGCCCTGTCTTTTCCGCTTGTGTCTGCTGATATGTCTGCCGTTGACCACGTAGCCCCAACTGGACACTTCAAGTTCGCTTCTGGCTGAACAACAGCATACTCGACGGTAGTCTTGTCAATAGGGTTACGCACGCTTCCGAATGCTTCCCATGATACGTCTACACTGACGCCGCCATCCATAACAACGGATGTCGGTGACGACACATAAGATTCGTTCGGTATTGCGTAAACGTGATTGGCGTAAACCCAGTCTGAATCGCCACGAGGACCTCTTGCCTTGACCCGAAACCATCGTGTATAAGACGCATTGTGTACATACAGAATGTTTGTATCTTCCGTTACAGGCACATTATCATTGGCTGACTTGCTTCCTTCGGTAGCATTCTTCCAGTCGAGCTTCGACCCGTCTTTTTGCGAATTGTCCTTCACAAGCATTGTCTGGTACAACACATCTGTGAACCATGCGTGTGTGTCATCCTTGACTTCGGTTGTCCACGAGAAAATGCACTTGTTCGTTAACTCACTGTCCATTTCTGCCGTCAGAACAGGCTTTTTCGGGACTGCAATGTCAAAGGTTTCCGTCGACCAATCCGACACCGTTGGGTTATGCGTTTTCTTCTTACTACCACTTCCTGTGGTGTACTTCTTCCGTTCACCTTTCACCCTCATGCGGACATCGAACAATTTTTTCTTGAACGTGCCGTTTGAATTCTTTTTCGGGTAAAAATTATTCTTTGTTACTTTGATCGATTTGCTTTTTTGCTTATCGCCGATCTGCGTAGACTTCTTATGCCAAGAATCCTTGCCAGTGTCGTTAATCATGTAATCGAACCACTGTCCAGCATCGTAGTCCTTATCAGCGATAGTCCATGACAACGTAAATGTCTCGCCGTCACGTTTTATTTTCAAACCTTTCGGTCTGTCAGTTTTTTCCTTAACAGTTGTAGCCATTACGCCGTCCTCATTTCCAGTTGTAACTTTCTCACAATGTAATTTGCAACTTCATCTGGATCGCTTGCATCGTTGATTGTGAAGTAATTATTCATAACTGACCTTGTTCCGCTGGTTACTTCTTCAATGTCTCGCATCAGATTTTTCTTACCGTACATCAATTCATCGACTGGACCTTCACCAGCCATGGCGATCGACGGATTTGTGAACAAGTACGGCACATCTTCAGCCTTCCTGTACCAAGACACGCTGAACTTTGGCGGCGTTCCTTTACCAAGCAACCCGAACGGTGCTTTTCCGCCAGATGCTGAAATGTGTGGCAACTGCAAATTACTGAACAGCTTGCCAATGGATAAAGGAAACATTCCTTTGATTTTATCCACTGCACCCTTCACAGCTTCTTTTGCCGCATCGATTTTTTTCTTTACACCGTCTTTTAGACTCTCCATCAAAGATGTTGCTTTGTTTTTAGCCGCAAGAAATCCAGCCGCGATAAATGTCTTGACTGCATTCACTGGCTTGATAACAGCCGACTTCAAAGCACCAGCCGCTTTTGCTATTCCCCGACCAACGCTTCTAATAACTTTTGAACCAAGGCCAGCCCAGTTGAATGCGACGAATACGGACACCATCGCCTGTATGATTTTTGGAATGTTCGCGATCAATGTAGGTATTGCCTTGATAATCCCAACGATAAGATACTTCACGATCTGCAATCCAGTAGTGATAATTTTCGGTGCATTGTCGTTAATTACCCCAGCAAAATTGGTTATGATCGTCGGTATGGTCTGAATGAATGTCGGTATGTTGTCAATGATTCCTTTGGCTATCGCTTTGATTAAATCCAATCCCATCGAAATGAAATTGCCGGCTCGTTCTCTGAATGTTCCGCTGAAGCTCATAAGACCATTCATTAACGTGGATATAAGCTCTGGCAAATTGCTTTGTACCGCTTTAATGGCATTACCAAGACCTTCGGTGACAAATTCATCGAACTGGTTGAATTTCTCGCCAAGTATGTCAAACGCATCGTTTAGGCTCTCAGCATTCAACATTTCTGTCACGGTGTTTATTCCTTCCGTAACGCCTTGCACGAAAGTTCGTAATGCTCCATGGTCAAGGTCTGACACTGTTATCTGCAGTTCCGAAAACGCAGACTTCAGAATCGTCACATCGCCAGACAGATTATCCAACTGCGTTTCAGCCATCGCCGCCGCCGCACCTTTGGAATCCATAATGGCGGCTGTAAGCTCGTCCCATTTTTCTGGTGTCTGTGCGAGCAAGGCATTAACCGATTTCAAATCCCGAACATTGAATGTTTTGGCAATCAAATCATTCTTTTCTTGGGTGGTCATTCCTTCCATTGCCACATTCATGTCATTCAGAATGTCTGGCAAATCACGAAGTTCGCCTTTTGCGTCGTAAGCCGAAACACCAATAGCACCGAAAGTCTTTTCAAATTTCCCTTTTGTGATGCCCTGCAATACGTTTCTTAATGCAGTACCGCCTTCAGAACCTTTGATGCCTGCGCTTGCTAATGTACCTAACGCAGCTGACATTTCAGCCGTAGCGTGTTCAGCACTTTCAGTTTCGCTTTTCATCATTTTGGCTGTACCACCAACGGTAAGGAAAGCACTTCCTAACTGTTCAACATTGGTGTTTGTCAACGAAGATGTTCTTGCCATCTGGTCAACCATGTGTTCTGTTTCTTCGACACTTAAACCTAATGCCGATTGAGCATCCGTTACCATGTCGGACGCGTTTGCCAAATCCATAGCACCAGCCGCCGCCAAATTCAAAACTTGCGGTAACATCCTTTGCGATGTTTGGACATCATACCCCGCAAGTGCCATGTAATTCAAACCTTCTGCGGCTTCCTGTGCGGAAAACTTGGTTGTCTTGCCTAAATCTCTTGCAGTCTTTTCTAACGCTTCGTAATCCTTTTGAGCTTGCGACCCTTGTGTATGTAATTCTTCAACGGTATATCCCATCGTTGCCGCAACTTGCGACATTGATTTGTCAAAATCCGCTCCGACTTTTACAGATGATACAGCAAAAGCCCCCAATGCTACTGCTCCAGCTTTGGCGGCTTTTCCCATCTTCGATTTGAACCCAGAACCAAACTTGCTTGCGTTTGAATCCGCTTCGTTCAGTCCTCTGTCATAATCTGTTTTGTCGAGCGTCAACAAGGCTCTTAAAGTTAATACGTCCATTATAACGCTCCTATTTCGTCGAGTCTTTGTGAAATTCTTTTCCTGATCTGTGCTCCTGTTTCTTTTGGCTTTTCGTCCGGCATCACCAATTCATAATACGATTTGCTCATATACGAGCCAGAATATCGTTCAGCAAAAATGTGATTCATGTTTTGCGAGCATGAAGCCATATACGTCTGATATACCAAATCCTTATGAAACTGATTTATCCTTGCCCTGTAGTATGCCGTAAACAGCTTCACGCTCCGCTTGCCTTGATACTCGCCATAGCACAGCCAGAACAAGCGTAAATTATCTTCCGACTGTGCTACTGAAAAAGGCTCTGAATCGCCGGTTCATTCAGCAATTCTATAATGCTTGTGGGCAGTGATACAAGGTCGATTTCGTTGACTTCTTCTTCATACGTTTTTCCATCGATCGCCGCAAAAATCTCAATGATTTCTTTTCGGTGATTTTTGATAGCTATGCTTACGGAAGTAGCCACGTTTTTTTCAAAGCCTTCTTTGACTTCTTCATCTTCCCAGATGTTCACTATCGGCACGAGGATTTCTGCCAATACATCTAACGCTTCTTCGCCTTTTATTTCCGATAATTTACGCATTTATTATTTCTCCTTTAGGAATAGGACTTCACATAATAAGTCTTGGAACTGTCATAGACCGCATTTTCAGCCACCTGTGTATATACATATGGGCTTTCTGTAGTTCCTGCACCGCTACGAGTATAATACTTCGTGCCGTACTTGAATCCAGCACTCGTCAGAGTAGCTTGCGTGTAAGTTACATTCAATGCGTCATGCACATAAAATTCCATCGGCATGTCGTCCTGTGCATTGATCGAAACGTGTCCAGTCAGCGTACAGGAAGTCTGTCCTTTTCCATTCTTTGTAGTCTGTAAGCTAAATCCGTCTGTGGACAGAGCATTTTTCAGCTTAACAGCCACGAAACCGCCCTCTGCGGTATCGCCGACCCACCATACGTCGCCAAAATCGTCCTGTGACAGATTTCTGCGTGGGACGATTTTCCCAGATGATGCGGTAATGTCTGCCGCACCAAGAGCCAGTCTGATTCCCTCTGCACTTGTATCAAGTGAAGTGAAACCAAGCGAGCATGTCCAAGAATCCAGATGTTTCAGCTCCTTCATGTTGTTTGGAACATTGTCAACATCCTCGCCAAGGTCGGAATACTCTGGCTGGCACACAACATTGATACCGCCTGTAGTCGCACAGATAATAGCGGAATCTGCTGGTGCAGACGGATTGGCTGGGTCAAAAGTTGTCAACAGAACACCAGCGTCTAACTGCATAGCCTCGAAAGTGTCCTGTGGAATAACTGTAAACATTCCCATGTTTGTTCTCCTTAATACGCAGTTAAAAACTCTGCGTTCAAAATAATGTAAATTCTTCGTATCATGTCATCTTCATCGGGCATTCGCTGTGCAAATGGTTGACCCTTTGTAATATACAGATAACCACCATCCACTAACAATGTGATGTAACCGTACCCGAATTCTCTTGCGATTTCATCTGCTTTGTCGGATATGGTCTTCCACGATGTGTTCCTGTCCCATAATGACGCTGTAAGGGTCAGATTTTCGTTTAGAGCCGCCGTTTGTGCATTATAGGTTATATAGGGTGGTGTTGGCGATTGCTCGCCTGTATAGACCGAATTCTCGTCATATGCGTCCCAGCCAAAGCTGTTCCAGAACGCATCTATGGATTGCCATTTGTTCATACTGCGAACTCCTCTGCCGTGACTTGTCTCATGTTAAGGGACGCACTTGCTGGTGTGTACTTGTCGTCGCCATCGGAAGTGACTCGAAATATCTTGTTGTCACGAACGCGTTTGAAAACGTCGTGATATTCCAAAGTCAAAGACCGTGAAGTGGTAACGGTATATAAACTCGTCACGCCTTGCTTTTCGGCTGTTCTTGCTTCGATACTTGTATCGAAAGTGATCGCCGCTTGGAATGAAGCCCCATCGACCCACGCCGTTATAATACCGCCGTAACCATCTGAAGTTGTAGTCTTGTCCATAAGGACGCACGTTTCCATCGCTTCGTCTAATAAACTCATGGTCTTATCTTTCTCCAGTGATTTAGCTTATCTGCAAATGCTCCTTGCCACGTTCCACTCAAATCTACGTTACCGCTACCGCTACTGCTTCCGCCTTTGCTGTAACTGTAACCGCCAAATGATTCAGATGTGAACGGTGACATAGCCACGCTGTCAATCGACTGATACTTGTTCTTCCATTCCGTAATGTCAGAATCAAGGGCAATGACATCTGGGGGAACTGCCATTGCCCATACAGCACCATTGAATGACTCGTCTATAAGCGTGTCGGTATTATCACCAAACTTATGCACTCCGTCATTAAAAATACTGCCAACAATACGGAAGTACTGACCGTCTTGCAACCCCATGTCTTTGGTAAATTCTCCATCGTCAATAACGAAATCACCATAGAAATGTGGCTGGTTGTAGTCAAACCAATTATTAAGCTCTTTGCACAATTCAGTCAGCATTTGTTACTCCTTATGCCTTGATTGAAAGCGTCTGGTTGCCAGCCGCCTGTGCTCTGCCGTTAGCATCTACTGCCGCAACTGTAATCTTTGTGTGAGATGCAGTCGGCGTGATGATTCCGCCATTTGGCAGGTTCGTCCAAGTGCTACCAAGCTTCTGTCCGTATGTTACTTCTGGAGCAGATGTTCCTGTCTTATATACGAACTTTTCTCCTGTGCCGAGGTTATACGCACTTGTGGAAATATGTGACTGTCCGCTTGATGCTCCAGTCTGGTCGGAAGTTACGGTTACGCTACCGAGTGACGGAGTGCTGTCAATCTGTCCGATAACTACGCCGTCTACGTATTCAACGAGGAACTGAATGCCACTCATAATAAGTGATTCAATCTGTGCTCTTTCCTCATTCTGATACCCAGATTTGATTCCGATGTATCCAGTCGGGTCCGCTGTGAGATTGAACGCTCTTGCTACATCGCCACTCATTGTCAGATAATACAGAATCAGATTTTCTTTTGCTGTGGAATAAACCATTCCCTGTGGAATGTTGCTGTTCATTACTACTGTGCCAAGACCGAGGAAATCTTCAATGTAGTTCATTCCGAATGCGGTCTGTACAGTAATGGTTGCAGTACCCAGATAATCGGAAATTGTCAGCGGACTCATGAAGTGGACCGTAGACACTGCATCGTCTTCAAACAGAACCTGTAACTGACCCCATGTTCCAGCCAGAACTTTCTGCAGAGTATCGCCACCAACAACTGTTCCGTCAAGTCCAGTAAGGAATGAGAAAAAGTCTGTTCTGATTCCTTTCTGAACGTCGTTCAGCAGTTTTGCATCGGTCATAGCAACCGCTTCATCATAGCCAGACTTCTTGATTGCTTCAGCAGTCGCCGCCTTTCTCCACTTCTTCAGCGTGATTTCGCCGATTGCTTCCTTTGTTCTCTGATACTGTGACAGAGGAATGATTTCACCCTCTGGTACAGAACCAGACTGCAGAGTACCAGTAGTCTTGTAGACGTACATGGTCGTTCCTTCCATCATTGGAATTTTTCTTGTTACGCCGAGTGCTTCCATCAGCTTTGGCAGAATGTTTCCGCCAAACTGTTCTACAAAGTCAACTTCTCTGACTTTAGCCATCTGTGCCGCCTTGATTACATTAGTTTCGGCGGTTGTTTCTACATTAGCCATAGTTCAAATACCTTTCTCTAAAAACCAAATAATTCGTGATTCTCGGCAATGGCTTTCTGTCTTTCTGTCGTGTCCTTAATGGACATAATTTCGTCTTTTGACTTATATACTTTGCCATTGCCAGTTGGCGGCGTGGCTGTGTTTGCTCCTGTGCTTTGGGTCGTAACAATGAAATCATCCCATTCGGTCTTGATTCCATCTTTCAGCTTATCCGCATCTTTTACATTGCCTTCGCCATCAAGTTCGATGCTGTCAAAATCGGAAACTTTCAGCACCGCATTGATACGCTTTTCGCTGATTCCCACTTCTTTGAGTAATTCCCTGTATGCGTTTTCTTTTTTTGCGTGAGTTTCCTTTTCTTGGACTTCTTCTTTGTATTTGTCGAAGTCCTCTTTCAATGCTTCATACTTGACTTTATAGGCATCTTTGTCGCTCTTTTCTGCGGCGGCTTTCAATTCGTCCAATTCCTTTTGAACTGCTGGTAGTTTTTCCGCATCTGTCTTGTAAGTAGCGATCTGCTCCTTCAAGGCGTTCACGGTGTCGCTATGAGCTTCGATAATCTGATCTACTTTATCTTCTTCGATGCTCATTGTTGCTAACAATTTTCTTGTTAATGCCATGTATAATCTCCTTTACTTCGTAGGTGTTTCTTTACCATTCGATTCTACGGTAATTTTAGCATAGTTCCCATTTTATGCAACTATTTTTTTAATTCGGATTCTATGATGCTTTTGTATTCCGCAATGTGGTTTTCTCCAGCTGGACGCATAAATGGAGTTCCTCTTTGTCGGCTTGTTCCCATCTCTTGATAAATTGCGTACTCAACATTTGTTTGCACCACTTCTGTATCATTGCCTTGCGGCTTGTGGTTAATGCTATTTCGCAATCTCCCTGTGTCTACTGGAGCATACGTTTTAGCGTGATTTTCGTACGCTTGCCCCCAATTATTCAATGCACGTTTTACAGCTTCATCACTTATGCGGATAGCTTCGTCTATATTGTTTTTGTCGATTATAATTCTCATAGCGGTTTACTTGTCGGCTTTGCACCGACCCATTCCATTCTCCCCATGCCTGTTGGAGAATCTGGAAGGTTGTCCAAATCAATCCCATCTGGTACGCCTAACAATGTGCATCGGCAATTGTACACTTCTGCTGGGTCACCGGCTGGGTCTGCTGGGTACATCAAACCATTTGAAAATTCTTCGTTCAGCGGTACTCGTTCCCCATCAATTACTCTGTGGCTCGTTCTTGTTCTGCTGTCTTTGGTTGCGTACCATTGCTTTTCCATTGGTATGCCCATCGCTTCAGCATCATAAAATGAATCAATCCGTGCTTTGTTTTCTGCTGATGTGACCGCTGTTCTTGCTGTTCTAATGGCGGCTTTTCGGTTCATATCGGTAACACGTTGCACACGCTTTGCAATTTTATCCACGCTTTCGCCTTTCCTCATTCCGTTGCGAATAACAGCCTGTACTTTATGCCTGTGCCATATCGTGTTTTTCCGTGGGTCAGATGCCTTTGGTATAATCGGTTTCAGCAAGTTCTTGATTCGTGGCAAGTGGTACACTTTACCTCGATACGTTTTCATTGCGGTTTCGATGGTTCTGCTCATGTAATTGCGATTAGCCAAATAAACCATCGTGATTAGAAACCCTGTGGCAACGATTTCTTTTTCCATCTGCTTAACATAATCATCAGCCACTTCATCACGCACTTTTTCCCATTCTTTGCCACGCAGTATGTTGCGGTCTGCCCATTGCCGGAATTC
>Ga0247611_10003995_pt1 | contig 21009 bp, 29 predicted proteins | sample 177DNAGHGhighgp2_FD_192422 | JGI IMG/M metagenome (GOLD analysis project Ga0247611, IMG submission 192422) | Sheep rumen microbial communities from Palmerston North, Manawatu-Wanganui, New Zealand - 1770 DNA GHGhigh gp2 | ecosystem: Host-associated > Mammals > Digestive system > Stomach > Rumen...
GTCACAATCCGGATTTTGAATAAGATTAATAAGTGCTTTATTAAGTTCATTTAAGTTAAATTGCGGGATAGAACTAGCTAAACCTACGCCGATACCTTGTGTTCCATTACAAAGATTATAGAACCCCTTAGATGGAAGAACCGCTGGATATTGTTTTGTATTATCGTAGCTATCTCTCCATTCTATTATTGTATCTTTATCAATATCAGTAAATAGAAGATTAGAGATAGAAGAAAGACGAGATTCTGTATAACGGGAAGCAGCCCAGTTGCCGCTTTCGATAGGAGAACCTACGTTACCTTTTACTTCAACTAGTGGATAGCGCATAGCGAATCCTTGTCCGGCGCGCATAATAATTCCTTCGCAGCTTGAATCACCATGGATATAGAAGTCTGCCATAGCCATACCAACAGCGTTAGCAGTTTTCTTATATGGATTATTATGCGTAAGCTTATGAAGAAGCATTGAATAGAAGATTTGACGTGCAGAAGGTTTAAGCCCATCGCGCGCGTCAACAAGTGCACGGGATTGAATTACCATGCCCGCGTATTGCGCGAAAGATTGTTCAATTACTGGTTTTAATTCACTCATCTATATCACCTATCCAATTGTTAAATTTTTTCTTACAATTTTCGCATAATATGATTTCACCTTTATCATATTTTGCATAACGTCCAGTAACTGACATAATCATACAATCTGTTAATAAAAATTTATTTATTTCTTTACCACATTTATCACAGATATATTTAATCATTCTTTTTCATCCTCTTCACACCTTCATAAAATCCTTTTAAATAATCATAGCTTAATTCAAATTGGCCTTGCTCACAAAAAATACCATCATAAAAACCTAGTAAATATTCATATGATAGTTCTATTATTTTAAGAGGTTTACGAGCTATCTCCATTTCAATATCAGAATCATGGATATTACAATCTTTATAATCTTCTTTAAGCATAATTTTACTCCATTTTTATTACTAACCAACCATATTCATTAGGAATATACATATTTTCTTTTATTATTTCTTCTCTTGTTAAAACTTTAAATATAGGATTTTTATACATTTCTTCTCTTAAAAAGGTATGAACATCTATTACAAAAATATCCCCTTTATTAAGTTTTACTATCTTTTCTCTTTCATACCCACATCTTTTACAACTTATTCCATCATAATCATTATATGAACCGCATTTAGGACATTCCATAATTTCGCTCTCCCAATTACATCTAGTGCAAGTGATTCTGTTATAATAAGCATTGTATTCAGCTATTACTCCGCATTTTGGACAAATTTCCATATTATTCTGTAATCTCCGAAAAATCAGAACTATTTAGATACTCCTAAATAAATTTACATAAATTTTCTTCTGGTACATAAAATTCAACTACGCCGGTTATAGAGAAAAAATACAAACATAATTTATTATGATAAATCCAAAAAAACTTATTTGTATCTAAATATATTTTTTTCTTTTTATTAAAATTAAACTTTAAATCTTCTTGCTATTCAATAGTAATTGGACAAATAAAATTATTCATTCTGTTATCTCCGAAAAGTCAATATTATTAAATATAAAATCTTTCTTACTCTTTACATCTTCACCCATTAAATCATATAATAAACCTAACGCTTCATCACTATATTCCATAGCTTCCATGCGCTGATACTGCTCAGTAAACATAGATGCTCGCGCAGTTTCGGGTGGTAATTCACCAAGACCTTTCGCGCGCGTTACTTCACCTTTAATCTTACCGCGCACAGCGTTAAATTCCGTATCATCAAAATAGTAACTTTCTTGCTTACCATTATTAACAATATAAAGCGGTGAGCGCAACCAGCACAAACGTCCTTCTTTAATAAACTGTGGCGCAAGATAGGTAAGCGCAGCCATAATTAGAAGTCCAATATGGTATCCATCGCTATCTGCATCAGTACAAATTGCAAGACGGCCATAACGAAGTTTTGAACTATTATACTTCCCCGGCACAATATTCATCGCGCTCAAAAGAAGTTTAATTTCTTCATTTTCAAAAATCTTTTCTTCGGGATTCGACAAGCAATTAATAATCTTACCACGAATTGCTAAGATGCCATACTTCTTATAATCGCGCGCTTGAGCCATGCCGCCCATAGCGCTATTACCCTCAACAATAAGAAGGGTCGAGTTCTGCCCAAGAAACTCCGCATCTTTTAACTTATCAGATGCAAAAACCTTTTTTTTCTGATTCTTTTCAATTTCTTTTGAAGCATTAAGAACTTGCTGGCGCGCCTTCTCTGCCGCAGCTTCCGCGCGAGCTACCTTCCGAAGTAATTCAACTACTTGGTCAAAATCAGCACGTCGCTTTATGTAAAAATCTTTAAGGGCATTTGTTATTGCTGCTGATGTTGCAGTACGCGCCTCTGGATTGGCAAGAGCTGTCTTTTGCTGGTTTGTAAATTGACCCATTCGTACTTTAACACTTACAAATCCGTCCAATACATTACGAATAGTTTCACCTTCGTACTTTTCTTTACTTAAACTATTAAAGGTTTTAGTAAGAGAAGTTTTAAAACCACTTATAAAAGCACCTCCGTCTGGCATAAATAGGTTGTTTGCGTAACCCCGAATTTGGCCGTTTTTACTTACCCATTGAAGTGCAAGTTCAACTTTACAATCATCTGTTTCATATTGATATGAAAAAGGTGCGGATAATCTGTTCTCTTTAGAAAGGCCATCTATAAGACCGCTTTGAGAGTAAAATTCCTCTTGCGCGCCATCAATATTTAAAATAATGTGTAGGCCCGTAGAAAACATTGCCATTTCTTTAAGCGTCGCGCGCAAAGCTTCTACATCAATAAATATATCTCCATACACACGTGCATCTGGTTTATATTGAATCAATGTGCCAGTTTCATCATTACCGGGATGCTCTTTTACATCACAATCAGCGTGCGCGCCCTCTTCGTCAGAGTGGAAGGATTGGAAGTATATTTTATTATCACGATATACTTCTACTGATAGCCACTCGGCTGTATGGCAAACAATTTTATTACCTTCGCCGTTAATGCCTACCGCGCTAGAATATACACCTTCCGTATGCTTACCGCCCGAGTGCGGAATAAGAAAAGCAGCAGTAAGTGAATTGATACCATCATCACGAATACCAACTGGAATGCCGCGCATATTATCTTGCACCCAAATTTCTCTATTTTTAGTATCTAATTTAATAATTAATTTAGGATTTTTAGGTTTATATACTTCATACTCGTCTTGAACATTTACAATAAGTTCGCGCAATCCGAGATTAATAGCTTCTTGACGGTCTGCAGAGAGATACATTCCTATCTTTTCTCGGAACGCGCGCCCTGCAGAAAGAGAAACTATATCATTCGCCGTATAATTCACGAGTGATTTCCTCCAATCTTTTTTCAATATCTTCTAAATAAGTTATATAATATAGTTTTATATTATTTTTTTGACAATAATCAAATTTTTCTTTATCCCGTCTTTGTCTTTCGATAAAAGATTCTTCTGTATTCCAGCTATCTGCTCTCCATTTAAAATGAATATCACCCTGATATTCTATTAAACCTAATAGGTCATTATTTTCATTAAACAAAGCAAAATCAAATTGATAAGGTTTTGTTATACAAATAAAATCTTTAAATGAATATTCACTTTCATATTTATAGTGATGACTATTTAACCATTTAGTAATAGTTACGTTACCCACTGAATTAACACAACCACAAGATTTAGTGTCTCCAAAATTTAAATATTGATGTTGTATTTCACATACATTACCACAGTCGCATTGACACTTCCACAATCTTCTTCTTTTTCCATTCGCGCCAGTAACGAAACCGGCTTCTTCTAAAACTACTAACTTACCAAATCTCAATCCTGTTAAATCTCCGCCTCTTTGTAAGTTAGATTGCATTACTCTTTCTTTTTGATAGCATCCGCAAGATTTTGTATTACCAGAGCGTAAATGTTTTCCTAATACTATAACTTCATTACCACAATCACATTTACATTTCCACATAGCATGTCCATCTTTATCATTCGGCGCGCGCTCTATTACGGTTAAATAACCATATTTATTGCCAATTTCATTTTTTAAATTAGCCATATTTATCACCTCATATATAAGTAGAACTGGCTTAAATGGGATATATAAATTTAGTCCAGTTTTTAATAGGTTTCTATTTTTATAATTTCTTTTCTACCGTCTTTATAAACTTTTATAGTTTTTTCTGTAACTTTAAAAAAGCCATAAGTAATTTCACGATATATAATATCTGCCGTTTTAACTTTTTTTAATGGATTTTGAGGAGGCGGAACAAAATTTGGATTTACTGTCTATTTTTTATCAATAATAATTGAATAATTCATAATTCAAAGTATAAGCTCCTATTTTCTTTTTCTATAAATATTATATCATAAATTAAAAAAGAAGTCAAATTTAATTGACTTCTCTTAATCTATATTTACATTAGGTGGAACAAAATTATCAGCTCTTACCCATTTCCAATTATCTTCTACCCATACAAGAAAACGAGTAGTTTGATAGTATTCATCATATCTTACGCTAAGAACAGTATAAATCTCATTATTATATTTATATTTAACTTTAAACATTAGTTTCACCTGTATTCTTAAGTTCATATGGTTGAATATATGGAATTTCATCTCCATCTTCTGCGCGTAATACACCCCTAAGCATAACTCGGGTTCCAAAATCATCATCAGAACGATATGCATGAGTAATAATTATTTCGTTTTCAATATATTTTTCTTCTATATGTATTGAAATTCCAGGAAATTTTATCTCTTTTATTAATTTAATCTTTTCCATTTACTTTATTCCCAACTTTCTATATTAGCTTTTTTCTTTTTGTTATATACCCAATATAAATTTTCTCTCGCACGAGTCGCCGCTACGTAAGCTAGTCTTATTTCCTCATCACCCCATAATCTAGCTCCAATAACGACCACATTATCCGCTTCAAGGCCTTTAGCGGTGTGAATAGTTAAGACTTTTACTTTATCCTCTTTAGTAAGTGCATCTAATTCATCAAAACTTTTTCCGCCACGTTTAAAAGTAATATTTGGAATACGATAAGAATCTAAAATATACTATATACTTTCTATCTAATCATTAGTGCGCGCGAGTATAAACCAACTTCCATATGATTCTTGACTATTATTTATTAATTTAGCTATATTTCCTAAATTAAATTCAATCCATTCGACTCTTCCGGATGTTGAACGCATTGGTATTGAATCATCATACATATGAGATTTGGTACGAATTATTATACTTTTTGCAAAATTAAGAATATTATATCCATTTCTATAATTTTCATCAAGAGAATATGTATGTACCTCTTCATAAGAGGCTACTTCTAAAAAATCAGCCGGTTTGGCATCTCTCCATTCGTAAATACACTATCTTGTATCACCGCAGTAGAAAAAACCAACTGGGTCTATTAGCGCAAAAAATTCCCATTCATTTTCTGAACAATCTTGAGCTTCATCTACTATAAGATAATCTACTGGTTTGATACATTTTTTATGTCGTTTTACCATAGTAAAAAGACTATCAAATTTATCTTCATTTATATACTATAAAGCTTTTTCATTTAAACCATATATACTTAAAAGATAAAATGCATAAGCATGAATAGTTCCAATAAATAATCCATCAACGTAGCCAATTCTTTTTTTCATTTCATCTGCCGCGGCAGTAGTAAAGGTAATAACAACCATTCGTTCTGGTTTACAACCATGTGAAAGCATAAATTTTACTCTTTCAGTTATAAGAGTAGTCTTTCCACTAGCAGCAGCCGCATGGACAACTATTTTAGAATATGGTGATTCAACTATTTCTTTCTATTTTTTACTTAGATTCATTTATCCACCCTATTTCTAATTTAATAACGCTGTCGCGCCATATAAATTAATCCAATATTTTTCTCTCTCGTTTAATTTTTCTTTTGATACTTCTTCTAAAATCTAAAAACTAAAATTCCAAATTCCTTTCTCTTCCATTTTGGTATGGAGAGAACTATGCGCGATAGTGCCTAAATTAAATGCGCTCTTTACATGCTCTGTCCAACGATTAGCTATATCAGTAGAGCGCCCTATATATATTTCCCCAGTAGGAATATAGGTTATGATATAGATTCCGCTCGGTTTCTTATTGCCTAAGACTCGTTTCTCCATTTCAGAAAGCGGCCGGCGCACATAACAATCGAAGGCGGCTCTATGTAAGACTTCTTTGTTATTAAATTTATGTTCTATATCTTTAATAATCTATAAATCCTCTATATCATTCTAACTTAAACAAATACGATAATAATCTTTTTCTTCTTGTATCTATTTCTCGCGTAATACCTATGAATTTACGACCTCGCGCCGTCTGCGAAAATCATCTAAAGTTTCAAGTATATCACAATATTCTAAAGAAGCATCAGCCGTTATATCCTATATTTCTTTCAGCTATTCTTCCAAATCTTCTTTTTCTAAATTAAACTAATTATTTAATATCTATTTTTTTTCTATAAACTATTGATGTAATTCTGAGATTTCTTTTTCTACCTATATCTATTCTTTTAATTTTTCATTAGTATAATAAATTTTTAAATCCTATTTGATTCTTTCTCGTTCTGTATCTCTATATTTCTAAAAATTTTCATCAAGATTTTTTGTTATATTGTCATAATAATTTTTCTGCGTTAAATAATTATTATATAAATTATCTACTCGCGTTTTATATTCTTCTTGAAGTTCCTACTCCTTTCTATTATATTCTTTTTTAAGAGAATCTTCTATTTCTTTATATAACTAATTTAATTCTTTTATTTTATTTTCTTTTATATCTTCTAAAATCTAATTATTATTTTTCTTTTGTTTAAAAAAGAGAATAATAAAAATTAATAGTAAAACTCCAAGAGCGCCATAAATAAAAAGCTCCATAAATTTTACCACTCCTATATTTCTAAATATATTATAACATAAAAAAAGAGAAAAGTCAAATTATAACTTTTCTCTTTAAAATTTACCAATGTAAATCTTCTTCAGTTAAAACTACTTCCCAAGTATCTATTTCTTTTTTTAATTCCTCTATATAGGAATTACCACCTTGCGCGCCGTAGTCATGATATAATTTAATAAAACATTTTTTATCATACTATAGTATTTTTTTATAAGGCAGATATTTATAATAAATATCAGTCATCTGTTTTCTTAACATATCATTTGAAGAATTATTTAATTTATCTAATTTTTCGATTATTTCTTTATCAGATTGTTCAAAGTGAGCTACAAGTGGAGGTACAAATTCTTTTACAAATTCATCTGTAAATTCTTTATACTGATTATGCGCAGCCTCTCGTTTTGCTCTTTCTTTTTCTTTTTTTCTTTCCTAAGCCCATTTGGTCTATTCTGTGGCTTTTTTAAAAGCTTCAAAAGAAATATAAATTAATATAATTAAGCCGCCGAAAAAACTTGCAAAGTCTGAGAGCGACCAATCGACTATATCTTTAAAAATATTCATATCATCACCTCTACATAAAGTAGAGTTTAATTAATATTACTTTATTTTTTTGGGACTTTTATCCTATCATTATGCCATTTATTAATTACATGATATTTCTTTTGAATAAGGTCATTAAAAGTTTTTATAACGCCGCCATCTAAATCCCAATATGGAATTCGGAACAACTATATATTGCGCGCGAGAGCATAAGAATTTTTGCGACGGTCGTGTTCTTGCTATTTTTTTAATTCTTGCAGACCGCGTATTGGAAAAAAGTGATACTACCCATCTACTTCTATAAGAAAATTCACGGTAGGTAAATAAAAATCATATCTAAACCTACCGTGTTTTAAATCAGAATAAGTTTTTTCTCGCTAAAATTTAATACGTTCTTTTTTTAATATAAGTGCTACTTGTTCTTCATAACTACTCACAATCCAAGTTTCTCCCAAGTACAATCTTCTATATTAAGGTCAGGACGAAGTCTAATCATTTTCGCGTGACGAAGATTACCGTCTTCTGTAAATTGCATTGCCCCAACTTCTAAGCATTTTCCAGTATATTCTTTATAGTTACTTTTAATTTCATCACTAAGACCACTAAGATAACCAATAGGAAATACTTTTCCGTATCGAAGAACTCCTATTTCTAAGCTGCCGGCCATTCCATTAAAATAAGATTTAGTAACTGGTTCAATAGGCGCGCCGTTCATATATTCTCTATAATGGTTGCCTTTTAGTTTTTCTTTGGTAATTGGGTCTTCCCAATATTCCCAACTAGGTAAGCTAATTCCACTATATATTCTAGTTGGTGACGTCGCGCGCCCTGTAAAGAAGCAATCTAGGCTTTCTCGTAATTCTTTTTTGACTTTAATTGTCATATGCGCCGGGGTGCGCTTAAAATAAATAGGACAATCTTCTCGTGTAATTACTACACCCTCTCGCCCGCTAGCTAGGTAGTTCTGTAATTCATTCCATAGAGACTCTCCATAAAAATATACTGCCCATTTAATACAAGGTTTATTGTATTTTAAAGACAACTCAGCTAATAGATTTATTCTCTCTTTAAAAGGCGTATTAATTAAATTTTTCCCGTCATAAGCACATACATCAAAAATATAAAAACTAAGATATTGGTCTTTCTTTTGCCGCTCTATACATTTTTCTTTAAGGCATCCGAGTAGACTAGTTATTTTTTGTGAACCCTCATTACCGGGCAAATAACACTCACTAAGTAATACAGTTCCATTAGGCAATTCTTTCATAAATTCATCGAGTTGCGGAACCCAATCATATTTATTAGTTGGTTCACCTTTTACATTTTTTGAGCGCGCGACCATAAAACAGTTGCCATCTTCATCCTTAATAAGACGCTGATAATATCCGTCTACTTTAAGCGCCCCGTAATAACGCCCACTAAAAATAGCATTTTTAATTTCAGTCTTTCCTTTTTCTGCACTATAGGATGAAGGAATACTCCAGTATTTCATGGCTTCTGCATTATACCAGTCAAAACCATCAACATAACCTTTCATATATTTATATTCTCCTTAAATATATATTATATCTATATATTTTCCCTATTATATTTATTATTTCTTTTGCTTATTACTCTTTTATTATACCATATTTTTACTCTATTTTCAAATTTTAAAATGGTCTGAGAAAAGTAAAGTTAGTGGTTTGTTAATTTACTTATTTTATAGAGTATTATAGCTGGAGGAATAGGTATAAATATGACTTATAGAGGCACAACTCCAAAACATATATTTTATTTTCCTTTCATGAGAGATGAAGTAAGTGTTCTTAAAATTACCTACTTCCAGAAAGGAAAAGTTAAGTTCACTAAAGAATTAACAGATGTAACTTTTTAGCCAGATGAAGAGACTATTACATTACAACTTACATAGGAAGACACATTATCTTTTGAAAAATATAGTTGGCTTGATAGATAGCGCGACTCGCTTATTTTAATTCAATTAAGAGTTAAATTAAAAAATGGCGATTGTTTAGTAAGTGACGTAATGAAAGAAAGACTTGGTGATGTTTTATTGGATGGTGAGATTTAATGAAAAGCGGAATGAAAAGCTAGGATAGTTATTTTAAAACTACTTTTAGTTCTGATAATTCTTAGGTAAAATTTAATGGGAATTTTAAGTCTATTGATAGTAGTTCTGATATCGATTTAGACCTGCTGATTATTTTTGACGGCGGTGATGTAAATGGTTACGAAAAAGATATTAAAGACAGTATTTAAACTGCGCCGTGCGAAAGAAGAAGAGTGGGAAGCAATAAATCCAGTATTAGCTTTAGGAGAGCCAGGTTTTGCTTATGATGTTTATGGGTTAAAGATAGGTGACGGAAGCTCTCATTGGAATGAATTAGAATATTTTGGAATTACTAGCGAATAGGTATTAGAATTATTATCTACTGTTAAAGTTGAAGATTTATTAGATGGCGCGGAGTATGCTAAAAAAGACTACGTAGATTAGAATTTTGAAAATTTAATAATAGATTGCGGTACTAGTACCACTGTAATTTATTAAGGTGGTGATTTTATGGGAGTTAAAGAGGCTAGAATAAAATTTAAAAGAGATACTACCGCAAATTGGAATAATGCCCGAGGGTTCATTCCATTAGAAGGAGAAATTATAATTTATACAGACTATAAAACAGTAACTGAAAATGTAAATGGGGATGATATTATCACTTTTATACCAGGAATTAAACTTGGTGATGGACGTGCATATGTACAAGATCTTCCATTTGTAGATAAAGAGTTAAGAGAAGAACTGCTTAATCATATCAATAATTCAAATATTCATGTCACCGCATTAGAAAAAGAATTTTGGAATAATAAATTAAATGTTAATGATTATTCTGAAGTCGTCAGTGGTGAATTAATTTTTAATAGAAACTAAAGGAGATAAAAAATATGCCATATGTCGATGTAAATATCCCTATTATTGATAGAATAACGCTGCCATCTGGTAATACTTATTATATTGCTGATAGGGAAATTAGAGACGTTGTAGATACCTTAAGTTAGGCTATTGCGGGTGGTGTATCTTTTGTAATAGCCTGGGATGGAACAAGTACTCCGGTAGTTGCAAACATTCCAGCCGGAGTAGTTGTTACATATGAAGGTACTGATTATACCGGTACATTAAGTACTAGTAGCGCGCAGGCTGGCGCGTTTTATCTTGTGAAGTCTGCAACTTAGGCAGGCGGAACTTTAGATAAATATGATGAATATGTTCCTGTTGGCGCGGAAGGAAGTAAAACTTGGGAAAAAATTGGAGATACTTAGATAGATTTAACAAATGTGGTTACTGGAGTTAGTCTTACTAAATAGACTGATACAGTAATTGGTGCTGATGCCACATTTACTATTACTCAGCCTACTATTACTCTAGCTACAGATACTACTAGTGGCACCGGTAAAGTACAAGTTGTTACTGGTATTACAGGCGCGAGTGCTAGCGGAGATAGTGTTACAGCCTTAACCGGACTAGGTACGCCTTCTACTGATACTTTTTTAAAGGGCGTTAAGGTTACTACTCAACCTACAATAACTTTAACTGCTAATAGTAGTACCAGCACAGGACGTATTACTTATGTGCAGTCTCAAGGTACAGCAACAACCACAAAATTATCTGCTAGTGCTAGTGGCGGCGCAGTAAGTGCAAGTGGAGATAGTGTTACTGCTATCACTGGTCTAGGGACTCCAACTACGCAAAGCGCGGTTAAATCTGTCACTCCAACTACAAAGAAATTGGCTACTACTACTATTACTGGGGTAAGTGGAAGTACTACTCCAAGTGTTGTCCAAGGAAGAACAAGTCAAACCACCGCAACTGGTGGTGGTACCGCGAGTACAACCAATACCGACTGGCTTAAGGGTGTTAGCGTAAGTAATGGTGTCTTAACAATTGGCGCGGCGACACTCGCTACACAAACCACTTATTCTGCAAATGCGCCTGGAACAATTACAGTTCCTACCGCTGCTTCAAGTGCCACAACAGTTGCTACCGGTAGCACTACAACTTCGGGTAGCGGCGCGAATGTTGTAACAGATGTAAGTGTTGGTGATACTTTTAATGCGGTTACAGGATATGCAAGTCCAACTACTGATACAGTTCTTGGTACTGCTTCAAGCTTCAATGTAACAGACCCAGATATTACTATTGTAGGTGGTACAACTGGTGATGTAACTGTTGCAACTGGTATTGGCGCGGCAACTACAAAATATTTGAGTGCAAGTGCTAGCGGTGCGGCCGTTGGCGCGGATGGCACTGGAAGTGCGATTATTGGACTTGGTACACCAACTACAGATACCGTTCTTGGGACAGGTTCTACAATTACTATTACACCTAGTACAACTTATATAAAGGGTACAGCAAGTGGAGCCAATACGGCTTGGAATAATAAAGATACTGTTACGGTTCTTAAAGATACTACTGATGTTAGTGTTACTAAAGGAACTTAATAAAATTAAAAGTTTTTCGTATACAGCGCGGGTCGCATAATTTTATACGATTCGCGCTGTATAAGCGAATAAAGGAGTAAATATATGGCAACTATTAGTCATATTACATTACCAGATAATACAGATTATAGTATTTAGGCTACTGGTATTTTTATTGGATAGGTAAATAGCACTTCTACAAGTACGGTTTATACTGCAACTATTCCGGGCGTTACAGAGTATTATGATGGATTAACTATTTTATTAAAAAATGGTATTGTAACTTCTGCATCAGGTTTTACTATTAATATTAATAATTTAGGAGCTAAACCGTCATATAATAATATGACGACAGGTAACGACATAACTCCTACTGAGCCTACGCGTGATACTACAATATTTAATATTAATTATACAATGCTATTCGTTTATGATAGCACGCTTGTTAATGGTGGCGCGTGGATATGTTATCGTGGTTATGATGCTAATACAAATACTATTGGTTATTAGCTTCGCACCAGTAGTTATACTTTAAAAACATACGATAAGTTTAGATATTATCGTATTTTATTTACTTCATTCGACGGTACGCATTGGGTACCGGCTAATAATGGAACAGATAATAGTACAACAAGTATAAAAACTGTAAATTAGAGGTCAATTAATCCATTTGGGTCAATTGTATATTGTGGTAATAGTACTGATTATGCAGCAGAGGCGACTATTACAGCTTCTGCAACATGGCAATAGTACCCACTTGCTTTAGGGTACTCATTTAATAGAACAGGAGCTGCTCTTACACTTACAGCTCAACTCCCAGTGTATATAAAATGCGCGCCGTAGAGCAATGGTGGTGCAATTATTGACAGTACTACTCCATATGTATAGACTTTACCAACCACAGAAGATGGAAAAATTTATATTTTTCTTGGAGTCGCGTATAGTGCTACTATGATAGAGATGACTTTAAATCACCCAGTATATTATTGTAAGGATGGCGCGATTAGATTATGGACTAATGTAGCCGCAAGTCCTGTCGGTGTTACAGGGGTTAAAGGAAATTCTGAATCAAGTTATAGAACTGGGTAGGTTAATTTAACAGCCGCGAATATAGGTGCCGCGTCTCTAGTTAATGGAAAAGTTAGTCCAGAGTAGGCTTCATCTGATATTGTCACATTAACAATACCTAGTGGTACAACTAGCTATAATCTTTCCACGGATTGGATAGGAAAAATGGTTTTAATCGAAGCTAGTAATGATGTCAGTATTTTTGTACCAAATAATAGTAGTTTTGCCATAGGTACAGAGATAGAAATTATATCCAATACTACACATACAATTACTATTACTGCGGCTGCATCTTCTGTTAGTGTTTTTAGTTTAGAGGGATTAAGATCAATAGCTGGACAATATGGAGCCGTTTGTTTAAAGAAAATTAGTTCATCTTAGTGGATATTAGCAGGTGCATTGGCATGAGAACAAGTAGAAGAATGTGTTTATATGGTTTTAATTCTGGGTCATTTGATGAGCATGACTTTACATACACTGGAACTTATTCCTTTTCTGTAGATAGTACTTATACTATTATTAAATTTTTAAGTAGTGGAACTTTTACCCCCAAAAAAGAAATAGAAGTAGATTTCTTTGCTTGCGGTGGCGGTGGTGGCGGTGGATCTGCCACAAACAGCAGCGGCTACGGTGGAGGCGGTGGCGGTGGATACACGTCTACTGTTCTCGCTTAGACACTTGTGGCAAACGTAGGGCTGACCGTTACGGTCGGTGATGGTGGCGCTGGTGCCGCAGCTCTTTCGTCAAGTCGCGGAACCACAGGCGGCACGTCTTCCGTGGCCGTTTCCGGGACGACAATCATATCCGCTGCGGGTGGCCAGGGTGGCTTAGGCGCATCAGGCTCGTCCAATGGATACCGTACTGGCGGCAAAGGCGGATCTGGTGGTGGAGGCGGCGCCTACGGAACTAACGTAACAGGCGGTAAGGGTGGTACAGACGGTAGTGCTGGAGCCGCCGGCGGTTATAGCGGCGCATCTTATGATGAACCGCGGAGAGGTAAGGGCGGAACGGGTCAAGGTTCTACCACCAGAGCTTTCGGCGAAGCAGATGGCGAGATTTACGGCGGTGGCGGTGGCGGAAAGGGAACTACTGCCGGTCAGCGCGGTGACGAAACCGCGACCAGCGCGAGAGGCGGGTCGTATACGACCGTTGTACCTAATCGCGGTGGTGGCGGCGGCGGATCTCATGGTTCTTCGCCTGGTATCAATGGTGGATCTGGCGTCGTAATCATTCGTAAAAGAAATTCATAAATAGTATAATAATATTATATATTTAAAAAAAGACTATGTGTTATACATAGTCTTTTTAAATATCAATTATATTTTTTATCTTTCATAAATTCTCGTGCCTAAGCTTCTAATTGTTCAAGTGTCCCATTATTACTAATTACCATATCATATAAATCTCGATTAAAATTTTCTTTTTTATCTCCGTTATTATCTAATGAATTTGCCGTCACGCGCTCTATAAGAATAACCTGTGCATTATATTTATCTCTTAATTTCTAAATTTCAGAAGGCTCGCGCACATCAATAAAGAAAATTAATTTATCTCCGTCATAATCTCTATTATTCATCCAGCGTTGCTAAAGTTCAATATAATTCACTATCTAATTAAAGGGAAAATTATTATATTCAATTAAAAGCTATTTTAAATCTGCTAAAAATTTTCTGTCTTTTGGTTCCTTCGCCCCATTCCATCCACACTATTGCGCGATTTCCTTTATTGGCTATATTGAAGAGAATATGCGCACATAAATTGGATTCAGTGCAAAACAATAATTTTCAAAAGTTGATTTTCCCGACTAGGGTTCACCATTAACAACTATTACCCTCATTCATTCCACCTCATATTTTATATCTAAGTATTTAATATCTTTATATTTCTTACTAAAAACCTCGTGGCCACAATCAGGACAAGGCATAGTATAAGCGGTTCCTTTAACTCCTGACTACTCAGTATCTTCTTCAAAAACACATCCGCAATTTATACATTTAAAAAATACAGTTCTAATAGTTTTAGTCGGTTGTTTTAAACTACCATGCTTTATAATCCTCATTTATTTTATCATTCCTTAATTTTATCCATTTAAAAATTCATTAGTCCATCCATCAGTATATGGATTTGGCTCTTTTTTTGCTTCTGCCGCCCCTTTCTTGGCAAGCTTATCTACTAATTCATTTTCCTCATGTCCCGCATGACCTTTTACTTTAATAAATAGAATATGAGAATCTCTAAAATATGGAATTAATTTTTCCCATAAATCTCTATTAGCTACTGGTCCTTTTGCGCTATTAACCCATCCATTAAGTTCCCAGTTCCTATACCATTTTTGTTCATAACAATTAATAAGATAAGCACTGTCACTAATTATATGGAGGTCTTGTTTTTCTCCGTAGATGGCGCGCGCGGCTTCAATTCCTTTAATTGCTGCCATTAATTCCATTCTATTATTTGTTGTACAGGCCTCGCCGCCATATTCAGATATGGCTTGCGCGCCATCTGTGTAAAATATATACGCCCAACCGCCACGGGCATTTTTTGTTCCATTTCCACTTGCGGCGCCATCAGTATAAATATCAATCCAGTCATTCATTATTATTTAAATACTCCCATACATCAGACCAAATTTCAAAGTTTTCTTCATTTGCTTCAGAAATATCGCTAAGCCATTTATGCGCGGTACGTCCGCTATTTTTCCTATCCCAAACATATCTATTATTTCTAAATAATTTTTTTTCATGTATAAGAAAATTTATATAATGAAAAAAACTACATCCTAACTTAATCTTATAATTAAATAACGCCGCGACTGAATTTGCAATTCTAATACAAATCTTACTATCTAAATAATTTGGGTTAAATTCTCCGATATTAATTACATCGTTATCACGTGAGCCTTCTCCATACATATTAATATAGAGGATTTCTGTAAGTTTTGCTAATTTATTTTTGTGTTCCATAATATTAAATCTCCTTTTTTCTATAAATATTATATCATATTTTTATTTAGATTGCAAATTATAGATTTTTTAATTTAATATTTTACTTATAATATAGAATAAATGTATATATAGGAGGAGCATAAATGGATTTTAAAAGAACAATAAAATTAGGGATGTCTGGCTCTGACGTATTATATATCAAACGTAAATTATTTGAACTTAATATGTATAGTAGTAAAATAAAACGTATTACTAGTAATAAGTTTCGTGCGGATAGTGTATTGGCTACTTAGAATTTTTAGAAAACATATACAACTATAAGTGGCACCCCTTTAGAGGTAACAGGTACTATTTATGAATCTTGTTGGTATGCTATTGAGGCTGCGGCGCGTGGAGAATTAAAACCTGGCGGAGTGACACCTATTCCACCAGAACCAAAGCCTAAGTAGGGCTTATTAGATTCATATACATGGATAAAAGAGTCTAAACGAAAATTAATTGAAAAAGATTTAATTAATACCAATGAAATGCGTCGTAATATCTGTCTTGAAATATTAAAATATGCTTATGACCCAGATTACAGAAAAGATAATGTAAGAGCCCTTTATATGTGGGGAGGTAATTTATATAATACTGACCTCAAACTTAATATCGCAACTGCTGCAAAGATAGAGGCCGGCGCGAAGCGTCATCCAGATAAATACGATGGCGGGCGCAAAGAATGGATGCTTAGTGAAGTTAAGAAAAATCCTAATTTACCCGCTTCTGATTGTTCAGGTATGGAAGTAGGATGGTTAAGAAAATTTAAATTAACTAATAATAGGTTTGACCAAAATGCAAATGCATTAGGCAGTACACAATTTAGTGTTAAGTGTGAAATAAAAAATTTAAAACCAGGCACCTTTGCCCATAGAGACGGTCATCTTGGCACTTATGTTGGTGGAGGATATATAATAGAATTTGTAGGCGGTGCGTATGGTTGTTAGCTTACAAATAGGACTAATAGAAAAGCGTGGAATTTTATAGATAAGAAATTACATACATTCTCCGCGTGGAAAGATTTTTGGGATTTTAAGGAGTTATTGAAGTATGATTGAGGATAGAAAGAAGGATGATTTTATTAAAAAAGTTATAATTGGTACTTTTAGTTTTCTTTTTCTTTTTACTATTATTATGATAATTGTATTTTTAATTACTGGTAACACTCCAGATGTGCTAATTGGGGCCGTATTCGCGGCTTGTGTCGGAGAATATTCAGTATGCGGAATGATAAAGAAAACTAAAGAAAAAGAATTAACTGAACGCATGAAAGAAGGGTGTTTGGATGTTGAGGATGAATATAAAGATAATGATGATTTTAGTGTTGCGGGAAGTACATTTGAGCCAGTGGATGAATATATAAGTCTCGCGCACGAAGGAGATATTGAAGAGGAGGCTATTGATTAATATGGATGAAAAATTCTTATGGCAACTTTTTGTACAGTTTTCTCCGCAAATTTTAGAGTTAATAATTTTAGTTGCGGGTTTATTAATTATTAATGCTTTTAAAAAGTAGGGTGCTTCAAAAGAATAGATTGCACTTATTGAAAGTGCGTATGAGATTCTTACAAGGGCCGCGCGCACAACTAACTAGATTTGGGTTGAAGCAATTAAAAAAGCCGGCGGCAAATTAACTGAAGAAGAAGCCGAACAAGCTAGAAAAGACACAATAGAAACATTTAAACAAATGATTACAGAAGCTATGCAATTTGCAATTGAGTAGGCATATGGGTCTATTGATAAGTGGATTGAGTTAAATCTTGAGAGTGCGGTAAATAGTGTTAAAGATATTTATATTCCAATTATGGAGATAGAAGAGCAATGAGCTATAGTAGTGTTGAGGATTATGTAAAAAATGCCGAGAGTAATAGGAATCCTGCTGTTTTAAATTCTTTACTTGAGAGTGAACCTGGTATGAAGGAATTACCAGAAATTACAGCTGAAGATGAAGGAAAAATTTTACAAGTAAATAATGGGAAACCTTCTTGGAGTAATGGCGGTTCCTCCGGCGGCGGGGTACTAGTGGTGCATGATGTGAATAATACTTTGGATAAAACGTGGCAAGAAATATATGACGCACCTTTTTGCGTTGTTGAAAAAGAAGAATACTACGGAGACGCCGTCATGATTAAACAAGTTAGGTGTATTGAACAAATAGGCTATGATTCTTCCGGCGAGGACCCCCGCTTCTTGCTGAATGTTAATGGTTATGATAACTCGTTTGTTGCGCAATCAGCAAACAGCTATCCAAGGATTGATGATGGAGAACCGCCTGCTTAACTTATGGATTAAAAGGAGCTACAAATGCTGACTGAGATTTGTCAAGAGCCTTAACTATTCTTAAAAGATAAAGATAAAATTTGAAAAAATTTAAAATTTATTTTATTCGCGCGCATATAAATATAATAGGAAGAAAGAGCCTAAATTTTGGGCTCTTTTTTATTTACAATAATATTTTTTAATTTTGATTTCTTTTAAATTTTATGATATAATAATTATAGAATAAAAGAAAGGCGTTTCCAGCGAGTTGGCGCAGACGTCTTGAAAGGAGATAATAATATCTTGTAATACTGAAAATGGCTCAAAATTGTAGATTATTTTCTTTCTAAAATTACTTATAATTAGAAGAAAATAGGAGATAAAATTATGCCAGCTAAAATTAATTTATTAGGTTAGACCTTTGGAAAATTAAAAGTTATAGAAGAAACAAGTGAACGAAAAAATAATTCCGTGGTTTGGAAATGTCAATGTGAGTGTGGTAATATAGTATATTATTCAACAAAAGAACTACGAAGCGATGGAATTATATAGTGCCATAATTGCGGAAGAAATAGACTACCAAATAATAATTTAATAACTGATATTATTGGTAAAAAATTTAATCATCTTACGGTTTTAGAAAAAACAGATAAACGGTCCGAAGGGAAAATATTATATAAATGTTAGTGTGATTGTATTAATAATACTATTACATATGTAACAAGAACAGATTTATAGAGTGGTCATACAAAAAGTTGTGGTTGTATTAAATAGAAATATCAGGCTGGAGACATTATAAACAATAGATAGATTTTATATCCAATTGGTAATAAAGGTAAAGAAAAAAGATTATATTATCATTGTAAATGTCTTTTATGCGGAAGAGAATATGATGCTTTAACAACTACTTTAGATACAACTATTAGTTGTGGTTGTTAGAGAAGTATCGGTGAATTTAATATTATTTAGACTTTAAATAATAATAATATTAAATATTAGAAAGAATATTGTTTTCCAACGTCTAAGCTTCGTTTTGATTTTGCTTTATTTAATTCAATTAATTAGGTTTATAGATTGATTGAATTTGATGGAGAACAACATTATGAAAACAATATAAAAAATAGCGGTTGGAATACATATCAAAAATATGAATATACTTATTAGAATGATTAGAAAAAAAATAAGATAGCTAAAGATAACAATATACCTTTAGTTAGAATCCCTTATTGGGAAAGAGATAATATAACTTTAGAAATGCTTTTAGGTGATTAGTATTTAATTAGATAAATTTTAAGGAGATAAAATATGAGTAGCTTTGCAAATGCTGTAAAAAAAATGGCATCTGAGAAATTAACTGAAAACTATGGTTTTGCCTACAATAGTACTGGTAATAGTGCGCTTTTGGACCTTTTTGGAGTGGTAGGTGCGCTCAGGACTCGAAGTGAAGATGAAATTGAAATGAAATTCGCGGATGCTTATAGCGAGAATTGGGAATTGGCTATGCGACTTTTGTTCTATACTCGTAATATTAGAGGTGGTCTTGGGGAACGTAGGACTTTTCGTATTATGCTGAAGTGGCTTTGTAGAGAGCATCCAGAGCTCGCGGAGGCTAATATCCCTAATGTTGTGGAGTTTGGCCGATTTGACGACCTTTATACCTATATTGATACGCCCGCAGAGTATGCTATGTGGGAATATCTTAGCAATATTCTTACTAGAGATTACGAACTGATGCTTCTTGGGCGCCCAGTGTCTTTGTGCGCGAAGTGGCTTAAGAGTATTAATACTTCTAGTAATGAATCTCGTAGGCTCGCGCGCATGACTATGCAGAATCTTGGTTTTAAGACTGAAAAACAATATCGTAAGGTTCTCGCGCGACTTAGAAAGTATTTGGAAGTTACTGAGCATCAGATGAGCGCGCAGGAATGGGATAAAATTAATTATTCCCATGTACCAGCCTATGCAATTAAGAATTATGGGTCTGCTTTTGCTACTCATGATTTTGAGCGTTGGAATCAATATTTGAACGATCTGAAGAATCATAAGGAAGGTGTTAAAGTTAACGCTAGTACTTTGTATCCCTATGATTTAGTAGAAAAAATTTATGACGATTACTGGTGTTATAAATTTAAATATGATGCGCTTATTGAGGAACAGTGGAAAGCACTTCCTAATTATGTTGACGATGGCGTGAACGTACTTATAATGGCAGACGTCAGCGGTTCTATGACTGGGCGGCCAATCTGTACTTCTATTGGACTTGCAAATTATTTTGCTCAGCACAATCACGGAGACTTTGAAGGGCTTTATCTTACTTTTACTAGTAATCCTAGATTTGTTAAGGTTAGTAAGAATGAAAGTTTAAAGTCAATGTGTGAAAAGGCCTTTCAAGAAGTTGGATATAATACTAATTTGGATAAAGCTTTTAGGCTTATCTATGATACTGCCGTGCAGAACCATGTACCACAGAAAGATTTGCCTAGGGCATTGGTTGTAATCTCTGATATGGAAATTGACAACTATATTCGGAATAAGAATTTGAACTTTTTGCAGAAGTGGAAGCAAGAATTCCATAATGCTGGGTATGAAATGCCGCAGTTGGTGTGTTGGAATGTAGAGGCGCGTAATGATACTTTTCTTGCGCAGGCGGCAGAGAAGGGTATTAAATATTTGAGCGGGAGTTCTGTATCTGTATTTAGG
>Ga0247611_10003996_pt1 | contig 21001 bp, 18 predicted proteins | sample 177DNAGHGhighgp2_FD_192422 | JGI IMG/M metagenome (GOLD analysis project Ga0247611, IMG submission 192422) | Sheep rumen microbial communities from Palmerston North, Manawatu-Wanganui, New Zealand - 1770 DNA GHGhigh gp2 | ecosystem: Host-associated > Mammals > Digestive system > Stomach > Rumen...
AACGCCCCCTGTATGTCGCCCTCCAACATCTTCAGTTCCATGCGCGAGGTAGCCATATAATATATCAGCGGTGGGAAATTGACCCGACGGAAGAACGAGTCCGCCTGCTCCACCATCTGTCGTGCCGAATCAGCCTGATGCAGACAGATGTAAATCTCTCCCAAGTTGCCCAATGCCGTGTAATAGTCCCACAACTTAGCCTCGTCGCCCTTCACCAGATCGGCAGCTTTCCGGAAACAGTCACGCGCGTCCTGATAGTTCTCCTGAAAAAAGTTGTCGTTACCCAGATTGTTGTAATAGATGAACTGGTCGTCGCGCTTCATCACTGGCAGCAAGCTCTTCAGCCGTTCCCACCAACGATGGCCGTTGTGGTAATCGCCCATAAAGGTGTAGGCCGTACTGACGCCCAGCATGAGCGGAATTCCCAACGAGTCGCCAGTCCCTGTAGAATCAGCCATCTGAATGGCCTGCAGGTAACCGTCGGCACTCTTGTCCAGTTGTCCCAATTGGCGGTAGAATTCTGCCCTGTTAGCCATGGCCAACACGCGCAACACGTCCACACCCCTCAGGTCCTTCATCTCTTCCAGCGCCCGCTCTGTATATACAATTCCGCTGTCCGGCTGTCCTTTGATGGCGGTAAAATACACACCCCGTGCCTTCAGCCATTCTGCCCGCAACCTCCGCATCGGCTCGCTCTTGTCTTTCGGATGCTGATCCAGAAAACCCTTTATCCGCATGCTTGCAGCATCCATGGAGTCGCCCTCCATCTTGGCATACCACATTTTCAGCGAATCCATTGTCTGCAGCATACGGGATACTTCCGTCGACGGTCTCTCCTCACCACATGAAAAGAGAACGATAATACTCGTCAGCATAACGAGCATTTTCAACCAATTTCTTTTTGTTACAGGCCAAACAGTCATGATTCAATTTTTCGCGTTGCAAAGTTAGTTCATTTTTCAAAAAAACGAATACAAACCCGGATTTTTGTTGTGGCGAGAGAGACACTTTTGCTATAAAAAGGAGTATTGTTAGTTAACAGGACATATTTTATAGTTAAGACGACTTTTTGTTTAAAATGTCCTCTATTTCGCACGACAAAAAGCTATACGAATATTTGGCAAATGAATTATTAATGTTTAAATTTGCAATTAGTAAAAGCACTTTTTAGAGTGTGAAAAAGACGTTTAATTACAATAACTATTAATAAAAAAATAAGTATTATGTCACAAAACAAAACTGTTATCCAGGGTCTTGAACCAGCCGATGCTCCTAACCAAAATATGGGTGCAGGTTCTAGTTTTTACACAAGAGGTGCGCGTGGCACAAGTCGGGGAACTGTTGTTTCCGGTATGACAGATCAAGTCGCAGGGACTCCCAATCAGGGAGCTCAGTCTGTCGCAGAACCACAACAGCCGAAAAGACCTATTACCACAGGCAAGCCTGTCGTTGGTTTCCTTTATTCCGTTTCACGCACAGCAGCAGGTGAGTATTGGCCTTTGCAAATTGGTCAGAATACAATTGGACAGAGTCCTGACTGCGATATCATGTTGCCAGAGGGCACCGTTTCCTCGGAACATGCTGTGCTCGTAGTAAGAAAGATGAAGAAACCAGAGAAAGTTATCGCTTCACTGAGTGACGCCCGTTCCACCAATGGTACGATGCTTAATGGCGAAAGCCTCGGATTCTCAGCTGTGGAATGCAAGAATGGCGATATCATCACTATCGGTGACAACTACGAGTTGCTATTGATTCTCATTGATGCTCCAACGTTAGGCCTGTCTGTTTCCGAGAACTTTATCGCTATTGAGACAGAAGACGACTTCTATGTCGGGCAGCCTGATACGGATCCCAATGCTACACGACCTGGAGATGGCTACCAACCGTTTGCTGGTCCTACACCACCTCCATTCGGATTCAATCCTGGTGGAACAGTAGGCTTTGACGGCTCTGGTACCGGCAGCGACAAGGGCGGTACTATTGGAATGTAGTAAAAAAGCTAACGGAATTAAAGAAGTAAAGTAGGTTCGGATGCAGACTGTTGTTCAACGTCCCAATGACCCCTATATCTATCTGTATGTGATGGGTGAGTGGTACTGCTATAATCCTATGGAAAAACCATTGGGCAGCGGTGCCATGGGTGACGTGTATCTTGGCTATCGGTGTAGTAATGGCGCCATGATAGCCGTCAAGAAGGTAAAGGATGCTTATGCTAATAATAAAATGATTCGCGAGCGTGCGCGTCAAGAAGCCTCCTTGGCATTCCGCCATCCCAATCTTGTGGAAATGGTGGGTTACTGTGAATATGCACCTGAGTCAGGTCCTATTTTCATATTAAGCCATTTCGTTCAGGGTGAGGACATAGACAAGTATGCAAAGAGTTTCGAGAATTCTCCCTTGCGTGTGGAGAAGATATGCAGCGCGATTTGCTCGGTACTTGATGCACTTGACTATGTCCATTCTCGTGGTGTCGTTCATCGCGACATCAAGCCGTCAAACATCATGATTGAGAATGGTTCCAACGTCCGCCTGATGGATTTGGGCATCGCTCGTATGAATGGTGGTAACAAATTTTCATCTTATGGTTTTATCGGCACGCCCGAATATTCTGCCCCAGAGCAGATGCTACGCGAACAGAATGGCGCCAATGTCCAGATAAACGCTACCACCGACATTTACGAGTTGGGCATCACCTTCTATGAGTTGCTGGCAGGAACAAATCCCATGTCCTGCCAGTCGGAAGCAGAAACACTCACGAAGCAGATGAAGGAGCGACTGCCTGCCAGCGAACGTATTCCTAACAAAATGATGCAGGTTATCTGGAAAGCGACGGAGAAGGAACAAAGCAGGCGTTATCAGACTGCGTTGGAATTCAAACATGCTATTCAGGATGCCTTACTTCCGGATCCCCCGCTGTCTGAACGTATTTCAGACTGGATACAGGAACATGTCCTGTTGGTAATACTTGGAACAGTAGCTATTGCTACGGTCATATTTGTTATCGTCCTATTACTGATATAAGACTTTCGACTATCCTATGGAACTTAAGACGCTACATAAAAATGATGCCGACATTTTCGTCGGCTTTGCCGAGTCCAGAATAGGAGGGCGGCCAGAAAACCAAGACTCCTACGGATATAAGGAAACTTCTTTGGGATTCCTGCTTACCGTCTGTGACGGAATGGGTGGTGGTCCTGGCGGAAAGACAGCCTCAAGCATTGCCGTTCAGGAAATCATAACTGGTGTCGACGAAGCTAATGAAGATGAAGAGGTGGCAAACATCATCATCAAGGCCATTCGCCGTGCCAATATGGCTGTTATAGAGGCAGGAAACGAGAATCCCAGTTTGCAAGGAATGGGGTCTACGGCCACCGTGTTGCTGCTTTCCGAGAAGTCTGCATTCGTAGCTCATGTTGGTGACAGTCGTGTTTACCAGATTCGCGGTGGAAAGAAGATTTTTCGCACTTACGATCATTCTATGGTGTTCGAACTGGTCAAGCAAAAGGTTATCACTGAAGAGCAGGCCCGCCTGTCGGCTCAGTCGAATGTCATTACGCGTGCCTTGGGCATGCTTCCGGACTTGGAAGTTGACATCGTTGAACGACCGTATATCAAAGGCGACCGTTTCGTCTTATGCTCTGACGGCATCCATGGTGCCATGCCGGAGAAGGAACTTCTCAAGATGTTGAAAAACAGGAAGATGTCCCTTGGCGCTTTGGTAGATGATATTGCCACTTACGTTGACAACTTGGGGCGTTCTAATGGTGGAAACCACGATAATATGACTATAGCAATAGTAGAAACAAAAAATAATTCAAAGCTCAAAACAAAAATCTCAAAACGTGCCATCACAATTATACTAGCCTTGGCTCTCCTTTGTTTGGCAGGTGTGATTTTTTACATAGTTCAAGGATGAAATTAACGAAAACAATAAATAAAACTATAAAGATATGAAAGTTTACTCAATTGGTAGAGAAATGGGCTGCGATATCATCATCAATGACAATAGTGATGTTATCAGCCGCAGACATGCTACGCTCAATGTTTCACCTTCTGGAAAGATGACCATTGTGGATTTGAGCCACAACGGTACATACGTCAATGGTATCAGAATTGCCCAGAACGTACCCGTACCCGTAACCCGCAAGGACAATGTGTCCTTCGCTCATGTGGCAAGACTTGACTGGAATTTGATTCCCAATACCGGTGCTACCATCATCAAATGGGTTGTTATCGGTGTTGTTGCACTCCTCCTGATTATTGGAGGCATTTGGGGCTTCAGCGCTTTATCCAACAAAGAAACAACAGGTGGCGACCAGCCTGCTCCTGTGGCAGTGGATTCTACTGCGCTGAAGAAAGAAAAGGAGAAGATAGAGGAGATTGAAAAGCAAAAGCAAGACTCTATGACGAAGCACGTGCAAGACTCTTTGAATAAGGTAAAGCAGAAGAAAGTCAGCAAGCCCTCACCGAAGAAGCCGGAGCCCAAGAAACCCGAGCCGAAGAAGCCAGAGCCCAAGAAAGAAGAGCCAAAGACGACTCGTGTGCGTGGATAAGATAAAATAATAATAACTAAAACGATATAGACTATGAGACTTTTAAAGATTGGCCGCGATGCTACATGTGACATCGTTTTGTATAGTGAGAAAGTTAGTTCCCTCCATGCGGAAATAACCTTGATGAACAGTGGTGACATCCTGTTAGAGGATAAGGGTAGTCAGAATGGTACATTCATTCAGAACCAGGCCATTAAACCCGGTAAGCCTGTCAATGTTCGCCGTGGTGATGCTATCCGTTTTGCTGATGTCGAACTACAGTGGAGTCAGATACCTATGCCAGAGGATAACTCTGCCTATAAGGCTATTTACGGAATTGGATCACATTTCAATAATGACATCCAGATTTCCGGTGGTACTGTCAGTCGTTATCATGCTACTATTAAGGTCGGTAAGGATAACAAGGTGTATATTATTGACCATAGTAAAAATGGTACTACGGTTGACGGACAGAAAATTGCGCCTCACAATCCATACCGTATAAAGAAAAGCAGTTCTGTCGTCTGTGGCGGCGTTCCTGTTAATCTGAAGGCTACACCCGTCCAGTGGCCCAGTGAGCTTTGGAAGACCATCCTGATGGCCGCTGCATCAGTGCTCGTACTGGTAGGTATTGGATTTGGCATATACAAGTTTATGTCAGGAAGGAGTGGAAAGCAAGAAGATACAGAACTATATGCCAAATATAATCACTCCGTTGTCATGCTCGTTGGAATCTATCATTACGAAGTGAGCATTGGAGATTTGGACTTGGATGCTCTCAATGCTTTATTACCCGTAAGTGCGCGTATCCCGACCAAGTTGTTGCCAACAAAGAACAACTATGTTGATGTCAGTTCATATAGTTCAAAACAATTAATTGATGCATTGGACAAAAAAGGCATGTATGGAGGTACTGGCTTTTTTATTTCCAATGATGGCCAGCTGATAACAAATCTCCACGTCGTAAAACCTTGGCTTTTCAATGGTGAGGGCGAACGCCTGCAACAATCATTTGCGAGATGGTTTACTGGACATGTTGCATTCTTGAATTCAGCATTAAGAACAACACAATACAATGCTTATTTGTCTCAGGTGAAGGTCACCGGTGTGTTGGATTATGTGGCTTTGATTCCCCATGGTGAGGTGTTTGACGCTGATAACATCAACAAATGTAGGGTTCTCTCTGCAGGTGAAGACATCAACAAGGATGTTGCACTTGTCCAAACCATCAGCAAACGCTTACCAACCAGCGAATGTACTGTTGTCAACGTTAAGGACAGTATTGATGTCAGTGATGAAGCTCTTAAGGTTGGTGAGCATATCTACACCCTTGGTTTCCCATTGTTGACATCGCTACAGGATCAGCAGTCTGAAAATGGCATCCAGTTGCTTGCGAGAGGAGGAAGTATCACGCAGATACTTAATGAATTCCAGTTTGGCTTTGACGCAGCATCTTTCGGCGGTGCCAGCGGTTCTCCTATTTTCAATGACAAAGGAATGTTGGTAGGAATCTTGAATTCTGGCGTAACTAGCACTCAAGGATTTAATTATGGTATAAAAGCCAAATATATTAAAGAGCTGTTGGATTCGCCTCATATAAAATAATAAAATAGTAAGCTATGAAAAAGATATTATCCATTATAGCATTTGCACTGGGCTTTGCAGGCAGTGCTGAGGCAGTTATCGTACAGAAAATCTATCTGAAGAATGGTTCAGTGCTGAGTGGCTATATCCAGAAACAGGAAGGTAATGGCAATCTGACTTTCCATACTGACATAGCTGAGATATGTCTGAAAAGTAAGGATGCCACCATCAGCAATGAGAAAAACTATAACATAAAAGATCTTGGCAAGGCATGGATTGACTGGGCAGAAAAGAACGATGAGTTCGAGGGTGTGGGCGACAGCCGTACGCTCATGCTTGCCGATGTCTCTTCAAAGAACAAGTCTGTGTCTCGTGTAAAGATCTTGGAACGTGGCGAGGTGGTGAAATATCTGGAGATGGCTCCCAATACTTATCGGATAGCATGGAAGGATGTGGTGTCCATTAAGGGAGAGCCTCGTTCAAAGACTGCCCTGTCAGGCATTAACCGTATCTACCAGTTGAAGTCGGGCATGGAGTTTGAAGGACAATATGCCGAAGAGAACGACTCCGTGCTGACACTCTATTTGAACAATCGCGTGCGTCAGTCGTTCAAAATCAATGATGTGGTGAAGTACACCTTCCGTCCTATCAATCCCAATCAGGACATCTTTGCTCAAAGTCCGCTCCTTGATATTGTCAAGACGAAGAGCGGTTCTGAGACCAAGGGCATCATCATTGAGCAGAACTACACCAGCGACAAGGATTCGGAGAACTACTTCCTTGTGCAGCAGCAGTCAGGGGCCATCCAGAGCATTAAGTTGTCGGATATTGCCGAGACACGTAAAGAAGAGAATCCCAAGTATGATCCCAAGTATGACATTCTGTTGAAAGAAGGCGATGTCGTCATCAATCGTCAGGAGGTTGCCTTAGTCAATATCAAGGAGCAGGGTGACAATATCGTGTTTGACAGTCTGAGCAACAAGGTGGTTATTGACAGGGAAGCCAATAACAATACCAAGGTGACTGTGGAATATCGGAGTGCCAATGGTAGTAATCTTGAGGCTTATCAGTTGGTAAAAGTTTCCAAATATACCGACAAGAAAGGTAAGGAATCGTATTACTACTTCAGCTATCGTGACTTGGTTAATGCAACGGTTCGCCCAGCCAGTCTGGAAACCAGCGTGAATCATACCACGAAGGCGGAGTATATTGTAGGCGGCCAGGGAGTCTTTGCGCTGTATGATGCGAAGAGCAAGAAAGCCATTCCATTTACTATTAAATAAGGTATAAGGGTTATGAACATACGAGAGATAACAATAGGTAGATCTAAAACCAGTGACATCTATTTGGATGACAGATGTATCTATGCCAGCAATAATCATGGTTCTATCTACTATGACGGTAATCAGATGATGTATCGTGACAATAGTAGTAATGGAACCATGGTGAACAACATCATGGTGAGACGTCGTGCCGTGCCTATACGTCAGGGGGACATCATCATGATTGCGGGTCGTTATCAGCTCAATTGGAACCAAATTAACTCCTTCTTCGTGCAAAGACAACCCATGCCAGTGAACAATGCCTATCAATCAGTGCCAGACTCACCAGTGAGTCAGGCACTGAGGGCTGCTGCCGAGCCACAGGTTGACCTTCATAAGTGGAGTTGGGGAGCTTTCGGACTCTATGGCATCTGGGGATTCTTCAATGGTTGCTGGTGGGCATTTCTCGTAGCCATTTTCTTAGGAAGCTGGATACCCCTTATTCCGAACATTATCTTCGGAATTTACGGTACTCGCTGGGCCTGGGAGAATAAGAGATGGGACAGTGCAGAGGATTTTGTCAAGACACAATCCAACTGGGACATAGCAGCTATCATCGTGATATGCCTCGCTGTCTTTTTCTCCTTAATCTGGGTGTTTATATTAATAGCCGCACTGTCATAAAACAGCAGGATTATCTATGGTAACAGCGTTCACATCCCATATCATCCCACTACAAGGAGTAGGAAACTCCATGCAGGGAGGTCGTCCTGAAAATCAGGATGACTGGGGATGCATGGACACACCCCTTGGATTCCTCTTGGTGGTGTGTGACGGTATGGGAGGTGGTCCTGGTGGCAAGACAGCTTCATATATTGCGAAAAATACGTTGATGGCAGTTTTACAAGGATGTAATGCTCATACGTCACGTATTGAGGCCATGAAGATGGCTGTCAGCAAGGCTAACGATGCGCTTTATCAGAAGATGGATGAAAGTCCCCAACTTAAGGGGATGGGATCTACGTTGGTCGCAGTGTTGATCAATCAGCAGTCTGCCGTCATTGCGCATCTTGGCGATAGTCGCTGCTATCGGATTAGCCATGGACGTGTTGCACATCGGACTGACGACCACTCGTTGGTAGGAGAGTTGGTACGAAACAACGCTTTGACAGAAGAACAGGCCCGTACGTCGCCACAGTCGAATGTCATCATGCGCGGATTGGGGAATACCAGTAACCATACGGCCGAGATAACAGAAGTGCCGTATCAGAAAGGTGACCGTTTCTTCGTGTGTACTGATGGTGTCTGGGGCGTCATGCCGCATGAGCAGTTGGTGCAGCGCCTGACATCCCAACAAACGCTTTCTGACTTGGTGGACAATTTGTCTGCAGAGATAGACCAGATAGGTTTTTCCACTGGCGGTCATCACGACAACCACACTTTGGCTGCCATCGAAATGAATACGGATTCAATACTGAAGGATAAGATGAGTAAAATACTGAAAATTGCGCTCGCAGTACTTACGGCTTTACTGGTGGTTAGCATTGTGTTTAACATTGTATGTTCCGCCAAGCTGAGTGCTTTGCCGAAGATGGCCGAGTTGGAAAAGAAGAATCAGGAGCTGGAATCCAATATGGCATTATACCAAAATGTCAAGGATGGAGATACCAAGGAATTGATTACCAAGGTTGAGGTCTTGCGTTATGAAAAGGAATTATTGGAAGAATCGCAGGCGACATTAATCTCCAAGATTGACTCGCTGGAGAAGAAGCTCACTGAACTTCAGCAGAAGGCTAGTGATAATACGCAAAGTAAGCCCCAGGCAGCAAAATCGGGGGCCACGGCACAGGAACTTGCGCAGCGGGCAATCAACCTGCTTGCAGAAATGGAAAAAGCAAAGGGTAGCACTTGGCCTGAAGCAGCGAAGAAAAAAGCTGAATATCGGACAAAAATTGTGGAGCAGCTGTTGATGCTTGACAAGAAGACCGGTGGAAAATTCAACTCAAGAATCGCTGCCATTAACCGAGAGTTAAAGAGTACGGATCCCCTTACGGATAAAGTCGCTGTCAATCCGAAAAACAAAAACGAGTTCATCTCGACCGGACCAGCAAAGGACAAGATACAGCAACTGTCAAAGAAAATACAAGAAATTAAAAAACAATTATAATAAGCGATGTCAGTTATTAGATTACAAGGAGAAGCCGAAAAGAAGAAAGGCATTTATTTCCAGTTGGACTCTGAGGACGAGCCCATTGGCGTAGGTGGAATGGGCCAGGTGTTCAAAGGCATTTGTGTCAATGAACGCACAGGAGTAACGCGTCCTGTAGCTATCAAATTCATGTATGATGACCTGCCCCCGCAAGCTATCGAACGTGCCCGCCGAGAAGCCTCCATCCAATTGCGTAACGACAACCTGGTGGAGATGCTGGGATTCATCGAAATTGATGAGACTACAGCTTTAGGTGAAGTAAAGAAACATTTCCACGTGGTCAGTGAACTGCTGACAGGTGTGTCTTTATCAGACATCTTCGAGGGTAAGACGCAGGATCGTGATGGCGAGGATGTGGCTTATGCCGTGAAGTTGCAGCAGGATTTCAAGAACGACCCGGAACACTTTGCCAAGATTATTGTCGTCAACGTGCTGTCTGGACTGATGGCGCTGCATGATGCGGGCTATATCCACCGTGATATTGACCCTTCGAACATCATGGTGACAACGGACGGACATATCAAGCTCATCGATTTCGGTATTGCCAAGCAGATGAATACGCTGACCACCAGTGACAAGGCGCTGACGGTGGCTGGAAAATTTATGGGGAAGCCGGAATATGCTGCTCCTGAATTGGCATTGGGCGACATCCAACATCAGAACCAGACTACGGATATCTATGCGATGGGTATTCTGCTCTATCAGTGTATCATTGGACATACTCCTTTTGAGGGTGCACGTCATGAGATTCTTGAGAAACAGTTGAAGGCCAAATTGCCGCTGGACGTCATCAAGAACAAGGACTTGCGGGCTATCATTGCCAGGGCGTGTGAGAAGAAGCAGGAATTGCGCTTCCAGACGTCGTCTGAGATGCGTGTGGCAATAGAAAATCCCAAGGCTATGAAGGGCGGACTGACCAAGCAGAAGAAGATGATGTTTGCCGGCATTGCTGCGGCATTGGTTGTCATATTGGCCGTTGTCGGTGTAGTGGTTAAAGGCAAACAGGAAGCCACTAAAGCCCAGGCTGAGCAGGCCCTGTTTGAGAAGCAAAAGACGCAGTTTATGGCAGACATCAATGCTAAAATCAGTAAGGCCGACGAGGATATGGAGGACGGCATGGACAGCGAACGGGAAAATTATGAACAGTCGCTGATGACAGCCGTGACAGCCTATCAAGAGGTGGCCGACGCTGTAAGCAAAGACAAAACGTATAAGGTAAAGATTGACATCGACTCACACATGCAAAAGGCTATATCAGCCCTTAAGAAAGCTCAGGAAACTTTCTCCAACCAGGCTGAGGAGATGAAGGAACTGGGTGAGAGCGAGATGTCAGAGGGCTATGCGAAACGGGCAAAAGCCGTAGAAGACTTTTTGAAGGGAATTGGAAATTGAAAGTTTAAGGTTGAAAATTGAGAATTGGGAAGATTATGAGAAAGAGTCATATTTTATCAAGATTGATGGTCATGGCATTCATGCTGTGCGTGGCTGCGGTGGCCTTGGCACAGAATGGTGACAAACTATTTATTGATGGCCAGAAATTGCAGCAGACAATGACAGTGGCATCCCAAAATGCGGCTATCCAAAAGTTTAAGGCAGCAAAGGTCGCATACACAACCGCTGACAAGAAAAAGATGTGCGACAACCAGATTGCCATCTGTAACAAGAATATATCGCAGATAAAACGAGGCGGCGGTGGTGGAGGTAGCAGCAAGAAAGGGACGTCGCAAACTGCTGCAACGACTACGGCATCTGGCAGATTCTCCGTCAGCCATAGCAATATCGTGTTCGACGGCGATAAGGCAGGCTCGCTCAATGTAAGGGTGGACGCACCTACGAAGAATTGGAAATTCAGTGTGCCGGCAGGAGTGGGAGGCATGGATAATTTCCTGAAAGTTACTCGGAGTAACGATGCCAAGTCGATAGACATTGCTGTTGAAGCTAACGACCAGACGCTGGACCGTGAGCAGGTGATACAGATAGACTATGGTGACAATCAGAAGGAGATCAAGGTTCGGCAATTAGGTAAGTCCGTAACGCTCAGCACCGACCACCATCAGGTGGAGTTCGGACTGAAAGGCGGCAAGAAATCAATAGAGGTTTATACCAACTCCGACTCCATCATCTCTACGAATTACGACCAGACGTGGTATGTGGAATCGAAGCCAGACTGGGTCGAGGTAAAAGTAGAGGTGAAGAAAGAAAAAGGTATCTTTGGTCAGTTAGGCTCTGCATTGAAAAAAGCTGTGACAGGCACTGCTGCAGCATCAACTGGACAGGACACAAAGACCTCAAAAGTAACACTCATCACAAAGTCAATAGACAAGAAAAGTCCTGAATTCAGTACGGGTCGCAAGGGAGAGATTGTCTTCTCCAGCGAGGATAAAAAGTTCAGGATGACGGTCATCCAACAGAAATAGCAATAAAAATGGCGACAATCAGACTACAGGGAGAAACTGAGAAGCGGAAAGGGCTCTACTACCAGCTGGACTCTGGCGACGAACCTATCGGTGTTGGTGGTATGGGGCAGGTGTTCAAAGGCACGTGTGTCAATGAACACACAGGAGCAACGCGCCCTGTAGCTATCAAGTTCATGTTCGACGACTTGCCACAACATGCCATTGAACGTGCCCGGCGTGAGGCCTCCATCCAGTTACGCAACGACAATCTGGTGGAGATGCTGGGATTTATAGAGATTGCCGAACGCACTCAGTTTGGTGATGTGAAGATGCACTATCATGTGGTCAGCGAACTGCTGACAGGTGTCTCGTTGTCCGACTTGATGGAAGGCAAGACCACCGACCGTGACGGGGTTAGCGTGCCGTTTGCAGAAAAGCTGTTAGCCGACTATCAAAACGACTCGGAACACTTTGCACGGACCGTAGTCATGAACATCCTTTCCGGACTGATGGCACTGCATGACGCTGGCTATATCCATCGTGACATCGACCCCTCGAACATCATGATAACCCAAGATGGCCATATCAAGTTGATAGACTTCGGCATTGCCAAGCAGATGAATACGCTGACAACGAACGACAAGGGACTGACGGTGGCAGGAAAGTTTTTGGGAAAGCCGGAATATGCTGCTCCCGAACTGGTGTTAGGCGACATTCAGCATCAGAACCAGACTACGGATATCTATGCGATGGGTGTCCTGCTCTATCAGTGTATTGTCGGTCATACTCCCTTTGAGGGGCCACGTCACGAAATACTGGAGCAACAGCTGAAGACGAAACTGCCATTGGCGGCCGTCCATAACAAACAACTTCGTAAGATTATTGCAAAGGCTTGCGAGAAGAAGCAGGACTTACGCTATCGGACCTCGGCACAAATGCGTGTGGACTTGGAGGCTGTCACATGGGCTGCCAAAAAGCCTATAACCCCAAAAGGCCCATCCAAACCTGTCGATAAACGGATAATCGGTATAGTCGCCGGTGCAGTTGCAGCACTCGCCTTGATAGGTGTGGGCGTTTTTGTCATGATGCAAAAGCCACAGACGAAACCGGAAATAACGGCAGCAGTTCAAAATGAACAAGTGGCAGTTCCTCAGGCAGAGCCCACAGCGGAACCTGCGGCTACGGCTACGCTCGAGCCCAAGGCAGAACCTAAAGAAGAACCCAAGGTTGAGCCAAAGTCAGAACCCCAAGCTGAACCAAAGGCAGAGCCAAAGTCAGAACCCAAACCAGAACCCAAGGCAGAGCCCAAAACGCAACCTAAAGTAGAGCCCAAGGCAGAACCCAAGTCAGAACCTAAGGTAGCGAAGGGTAATCTGCGCTATGGTTCATGGAGCGGCAGAGTCAGTGGTGGCAAGCCTATTGGTTTCGGGACACTGACGTTTACGTCTTCTGCAACGATTCGTTGTAGCAATGGCGGCTCGATAAGCGCTCAGGCAGGAGATAAGATTAGCAACGCAGAATTCGACGACGACGGATACTTGTATCAAGGAACTTGGATAAAAGCAGATGGAACGAAAAAGACTATTATGCCGTAAATTCGACATCAGACACGCTTTAGTAGTCTTTTGTCTATTGGCAATACCCCATGGTGTTGTCAGTAGAGAGTATCGCTGCCGGATGTTACAGACTGCTGCAACGAAACTGAATATGGAACAGCAGATTGATAATGCTTTTGCTGGAACAACCTCGACCATCACTTTGGCCTCAGGACAGGCAGTAGCAGTGAGAATAGGTGCCGACGGAGAAGTTGAGCATATCGGTCTTCCGCTATTCAGCGACATGATGCGCCAGCAGAAACCGTCACCAATATATGACTGCATAGAATATGCCGCCCTTGACCGAAGTCTGATCCATTCAGAAAATGACCTGCTGTTACAGAAAATCCTGTTGTTCAATGGCACGTGGCAGACCGTATGCAGCATCCAACCGACGGACGAATGCAGCATATCACTACGAGACAATAAGGCGTGGCAAGTGATTTGGCGACGTGATGGTTCCGAGATTATAAACATGGCAGTACCCGTTGACTATGAATTGCTTTCCCTTTCGAGTCGGCGTGAACTGGAACAGCATTTTGTTCGCAACATGGCAAACCATCCTGACAACGTAAAGTCGGACTTTTTCTTGAGTTCTGCACCGCAACTGGCTAATGCCACCATACATGTTGAGATGCTGTTGAGCAACTACAGCCAACAAACGACGGACATCAGCGTTCGACAGTGGGTGGCTTACTGTGAAAGTCAAGGATGTACATCCTACTATATAAATGATGACACGGAAGGCGCTGTTGCCAGGGGCTATCTGCACATGCGCAACGAGGCTGTGGGCTATCATCACCTGCTGGAATTCAGCTGTCCTGTGGAAGAGCTGAACAGTGCCCAGCCCAAACTTCGCGGCAAGGCTCATCTGTTTATCCCCAACATCAATGGTGAGGGAATGTACGGAAGTGAAGACAACATAAAGGCAAATAAAAAACTGATAAGATGAAATATTTAATTGCAATACTGACATTTCTTGCTTGTTTTGGCATGAAGGCCACTGCACAGCAAAACGTAAGATTCTCCATTGCCGACGGGTTGAGTGATACACGTCTGAAGAGTAATATTGAGAGCAACGTATCACAATTCCTGTCTGAGATAACCAAAGCCGGGGCAAATGGAGGCGAATTGCAACTTAGCGGAATAAGGATTACCGACAATGCTGTACGTTCGTTATCGCTACTGTGGAACAACCTGCACTTTGTCTGCGAGGACAGTGAGATTACTGAGCACTGCAACACTACCGTCAATGGCTATCAGGTGCGTAACATCGCTATCAAGGTCATCCCTGTCATTGAAGACTATGATGGCGAACGGGAACGCCAGCTGACCATCAGTCTGAGTCGACAGGGCGAGATAACGGGTGCACGTATGGCTATGGCTAACCATGTGTACACCAATATCATCAAGCAAGGTGATGCAGTGGATATGGCCCGTCGCGAGGAAATACTGAAATTCGTTGAGGATTTCCGCAGCCATTACGACGAGAAAGACATTGAAGCACTGGATCAGGTGTTCAGCGACGATGCACTGATTATTACGGGCTCTGTAGTGATGAAGCGCGACAATCGTGGCGACCAGCCGAAGATGCGTCCGGAGATAGTCTATCGTACGCAAAACAAACAACAATATCTGTCGCGACTAAAACAAACCTTCAGAAGCAACAAGTATATCAAGGTAACCTTCAGCGATCCCGAAGTGGTGCGGTCGAAGAAGAATCCAAACTTCTTTGGTGTTACGCTTCACCAGCACTGGAAATCAGACCGCTATGAAGATGACGGATATGTGTTCCTGTTGTGGGAGTTCCATGAGAATGACGAACCGCCCATCATCCATGTCCGTACTTGGCAGCCGGACAAGATGGCTGGTATGCCTACGCCCAAGGATAAGATCATCAATATCTTAGATTTTGAGATTCCTGCAAAGAAACGTTCATTCAGATAATTCAAAACAACTAAAAACAATAAGTATTATGAAACGATTACAATTATTATCATGTTTGTTGATGCTTGCTGTGACTGCTTTCTCACAGGAGATTGAAGTAACGAAGTTCGGTCAGGCAACACAGTTTATTGCTGCTGATGACCAGATTCGCGACTGGGACAACGAGATTTGTGCCCTGGTAAAAATCCAAGGTGCCAAGATTGACAGTGTATCGGGTGCTTTCGAAGTAAGGCGTAACGGTGCTGAAGTCTGGGCCTACATGACCAATGGCGACCGTAAGCTCACCATCTACAAGCAAGGCTACGAGCCTAAGGAAGTAGTCTTCAACGACTTCGGTGTGCAAGATGTAAAGAGCAACAGGGTGTATCTCATGAATATCTATGTCCTGGAACTGATAAAAAAGCGTCTCTTCATCGGCATACATGGTGGAGTGAACTTCACGACCGCCAGCGATTTGGGCGCAGGATATGACAATGACACCAAGTGGGTGACGGGCTTTAACATTGGTGCAACTGGAGCCTATATGTTTACCGACCTCATCGGAGCGCAGGTTGGAATATTCTTCGCTACGAAGGGATATAAATACTCCGATTTCTATCGCGATGAGAAGGGTGACTTCCAGTTTGTCGACATTCCTGTTCAGGCCTTGTTTAATTTCAGGCTCTCCGAATCATTTGCCTTGCAGTTACTTGCCGGCCCCTGCTTCAGCATCAACGTTGGTGGTAATATGAAGCGTACGCTTCCCACTATTGCTGACGTGAAGTTCTCAGATATCTATTCGGCATTCCAAATGGGTGGTCAGGCAGGACTAAGACTTGTTATTGCAAAACATTATGCCATTGGTGCTGACTACCAGATGGGCTTTGGCAACTATAAAAACTACAACTTTGGTGTCAACGTAGGATATATTTTCTAAAATCTAATTAATTCTATAGTATTATGAAGAAAAAAACAATTTTAAGCGTGCTAACTGGACTATGTGCAGTGCTCTTCTTAGTAAATTGTGGAGGAGACTCTGCAGGTGGTGAAGGTGTGAAACTGTCAGTAAGTCCTACTTCCGTTACCCTCGAGCCTAACGGATCTGCGAAAATTATGGTAACCTCCAATACCTCATGGACTGCCAGTAGCTCTGGCATTTGGTTGAGTATAAATCCAAACAGAGCATCTGGTGGAAGAGAGATTGAAATTGCCGTTAATTCTCCAAACAATACTGGTGCAAACAGACAGGCTATTATTACTTTTACGGACGATACAGGCACAGTATCAGCAAGAGTCACAGTAACAGAGAAGGCTAGTGGCTCAACTCCCGATCCTGATCCGTTCTTGGGCATCAGTCCATCAAAGTTGAACTTTGCGTCTTCTGGTGGAAGCAATTCGTTCAGCATCACGTCAAATGTTTCTTGGACTGTGAAGAGCAATGAGAGTTGGTGTACTGTCAGTCCGTCGTCAGGCTCTAACAATGGTAATGTTACAGTGAATGTAGCAGAGAATCCGAATACTACCAGTCGTAGTGCTACCATTGAGGTGTTAGGAGAAGGAGGTTTGTTATCAAAGACTATTACAGTCAATCAGGACGCCAAACAGATTACCTATACACTTGACGTGAGTCCATCATCTCTATCTTTTGCTGCAGCAGGAGAGACAAAGAATATCACTGTAACATCCAACGACTCATGGACTGTCTCATCTGACCAGTCGTGGTGCACGATTTCTCCGTCTTCCGGTAGCAACAACGGAACGATAAAAGTGACAGCCGCTGCCAACAGTTCAACCAGTAGTCGCTCGGCTACCATTACCATCAAGGGGGCCAACAGCGGCACTAAGACTGTTAGCGTTGCGCAGGAAGGCGCACAGGACGATGGCTATATCGGACGCGACGAATATGGTGACGATGATAACTTGAATAATAAGTAAACCCTAAAAAATGACAACAATGAAAAAGAAAAATATATTTATCGTGCTCAGTCTGGCTCTCTCCATGCTTATAGGCCTGACTGCATGTACAAGCGACGATTCCATGTCTGAACCCAAGGTGGTTAAGATGGAAAACGGATTTTATGTGCAAGATGTGGACTTTATCTGCGAGGCGCCTGGCTATGACCAAGGCACTACACGTGCTGTGACCTACAATTGGAATAATGGAGCTACTATTTTGGCGAGGTTTAAGAGTGGTTCGTCGTATTATCAGGGCTTCTTGGTCCTTGGTTCTAACGGATGGGTAATGTATTCTACAAGCGAATTCAACTCCCAATCAAGATCTGGAACGTGTGAACTGTACTATTTCCAACAGGAAGATGGTGACTACTATCATATAAATTTAGACACGCAGTGTTTTGATGTTTATAACAATGGTTCGTTTGTTAGGAGTACTGATATAAAATTGACTGAAAGCACTCTTGATTTGTCAGACCAGACAGCCGTCTACACTACGACAACTGCCACATACTCAACAACAGAAACAACTTATACTATTAAGGCAACGCTGACTCCTTATTTCTGGCGTATGCGTTTCAACGGTACTAATGGAGCTACCGTCACTTTGCCCGGTGTTGATAATGACATCAGGTATTGTTATGCGTTCAATTGGTCTACAAGCGAAGCAAGTTTCACTGTGGCATACAATCATGATGTTAGTCTAAAAGTGAATGGCAGCTACACACCGTATGTTTATGGTCATTTCAAAAATCCTACATCAAACAACAAAATTACAGTAAAGAGTGGTAATGACATTTATACCCGTACCTTCAATGGCAACAATCTGAAATCAGGTACAAGCGGCTACTTCACCATCCCCACTGCCTCAAACTATAGCAGTAATGGTTGGACACGGGTTGCTACGATGCAAGAGGTAACATTGAAAGACTTACTGGAGAAACCGTTCGGTATTGTTGAAGGTGTCAATCTGAAGAAAGACTCCTATGAGACCATTAAAAGCAAATTGCTCAGTCTGTATAAAGCTTATGATAGTTCTTCTGACCCGACACATGCTGAATATATGATGTTCTTTGCCTCTGAAAATGAGAGCCTTAAGTACCTCACTTATTGCGGAATCCCATTCTATGACTTATATCTTGGAGATAAGCCCGTATATTATACGTTTAGGATTGACAAGACAGTTCTTCCAGACCCTTATCCAACATTGGATCAAATGGTAAAAGACTTTAAGGATATCGGTATTTCGATGTCTTATCAGAAAAAAAATGATGATAACACAAGGGCCTCAGGTAGCGTTACTGTTGGAAAAATCACTTATACCCTTAAATTGGAAGAAGGAAATAACTATTGGGATTTCGGTGTTGACATGTGGATAACCGAAAAGTCAAACACCATCGCTAATTGTAAGTTCGTGCCCAATAAATTCCTTGCATATACTGATGGTTGTGTTACTGATTGGAATGTAGATACAAAAGTTTCGAAAGGCTACTTCAAGGTCTACAAGAAAACGGACATCAGTTCCAAGACCGATGCAGAAATCGTTGCAGACCTGATAAAAACGGATGAAATAAATGCAAGCAACCTCAACAATAATGTTTTCTATAGAGGAGGTGATTCGTATTCGGCTAACACCAATTATGTTTTGTGCAGTGTCGGCTTCGACAGCAGCGGGAATCAAGGTGAACTGAATAGGTATGAGTTTAAGACGAGGTCCTCTACGCTTCCCATGGCAGCTTTGTCCGATTTCAAATACAACTCCAACTATTGGTTTTATACCATAACGTCCAAGTATAGTGCCACATCGTATTATCTCTATTTTAACGAAAGTACAGGTGTTCACGACTGGTCCAGATGGTATTTCCGCTACCGTATCTATTTTGCCATCCAAAATAACGAATTGGGAATGGGAACCTCCGATACCGTTTATTCTGCCTGGGGAGACAAACAAATCACTCGTGATGAATCTCAATTCTCAATCTGTACCTGGGCCATCGTTTCAGGTAAGACGTTGGGCAATCCAGATTCTTATCAGGGACATATACAATCTTCTGCGCCAAGTATGATTTCCGATACGAAGCAATCTGCACAACCTCAGTCTGACCGAGTTTCCAAGCAAGAAGGTGAGGCCCTGTTCAAGCAAGGCAAGTTGATACTTGTAAAGTGTAATTGATTTTGTGTAATGGTTATTTAGTAAATTAATAAATAGCTGTCCTTCTCTGGTGATTTTTCATTGTGAGAAGGGCAGCTCTGTTTTATTAAAAAGAAGCAAATGAACGCTATGTTGAAAGTAATCAAAAGAATATTATTACTGGCTTGCATATTACTAAGTATGTCCTTAGCAGCCCTTGCCCAGTCCGACCGTGCACAGCAGTATTTGCGTGAAGCACAACGGTATAATGAGCAGGCGGAACAGTATGAGCGTGAAGCACAGAGACTGACGGAAGAGGCAGAGAAATATACCCGTCAGGCCAATAAGTATGCCGAGGAAAAGGATCTCAGGCGGTCGCGGATGTATACCGATTGGGCCGATGATGCCATGTCGAAAGCCCGCCTTCGCCTCAGCTGGGCCAAGGACGCCCGCGACAAAGCCCGTCTCAGAATGAAATGGGCCGAGGACGCCATGAAGAAAAAATGATAATCTGTTGGGAATAACGTCATGGGAGTTTGCTTTTGATTTGCTTGAGTGCATCCTCTATGCCAAGTATCTGCATCACCTCGGGGCGTTCGGCCAGACGTTGCAGGTCGTCTTCGCCAACGGTCAGCCAAACCTGCCCGAAGAAACCAATGGATACGGGGATGAACATGCCCTGATATAGGATGGTTCCTACGTTATAGAACGTATGTTCGAAGACCAGGAAGTTCCGGTTTAGGTATTCGTCGGTTGCGTTCAATGCCGTCATCGTGCTGATGGCATTATACTGCTGAAGCAACGGATGGCTATCCACTACTTTTTCTATGACCACCGTCAGGCCCTTTTTCAGCGTGTCATAATGAGCAGTCCGCTCTGGCTTCGTCATTGCTGCCAGAGCCATTGCTATCAGGATAATCAAAGTAATGCCTATGAGGAACTTCTTTATCATTCTTGTTATCTATTCACCGTCTGACCTTATTCCTTTACGCTACTCCTTGCAAAGATACGAATAAGTGAGAAAATTTCAAAGAAAAATCCAAATTTATTTGGTTTTTCGTTCGATTTGCACTATCTTTGCAGGCAGCAATCCAACTATCAATAATTATAAAACAATGAAAAGAACAATTCTACTCTTTCTGTCGGTTATGATGACTGTCATCATGACGGCAGGCGACGTGACGCCCCAGCAGGCGCTGCAACAGGCTCAGAAATTCCTGCAGCAGACGCCATCGGGCATGAAGAGGAGTCAGGCTGAGGTCCCCCAGCTGAAGATGGCGGGACGCGTCAGCGGACTCTATGTGTTTAACGCAGAACAGAACCAAGGCTATGTCATCGTGTCGAACGATGACCGCACAGCACCCATTCTGGGCTATAGTGAGACGGGCACCCTCGATCCGGACAACATGCCTT
>Ga0247611_10003997_pt1 | contig 20993 bp, 46 predicted proteins | sample 177DNAGHGhighgp2_FD_192422 | JGI IMG/M metagenome (GOLD analysis project Ga0247611, IMG submission 192422) | Sheep rumen microbial communities from Palmerston North, Manawatu-Wanganui, New Zealand - 1770 DNA GHGhigh gp2 | ecosystem: Host-associated > Mammals > Digestive system > Stomach > Rumen...
TATTTTGCGGTTATGGTGCTGAAGAATGTAGGATTGCATTTCTTTATAAGTAACCCCCTCTTGGTAAAGTTTAAGAACGGATTGTTGAAGGGGAGAGAGTTGAGTTGCGGCAAGGGCTTTATCTGTGTCGGCAATAAATTGGGCTAAATCGGCACCTAAATCTTCGCAGTATTCCCTGAGTTCGGGTAAATGGATGAGAAATTTAGCCATGTGATGAGGATTGGTAAGGTCTATATCGGCATAATCCCCATTTGGTAGAGGGACACCTTTATCCCACGGTAGATATTGTTTTTGTTCTCTGGGCTGCGGCAAAGGGTATTTAGGTGGCCGCACAGCATCGAGTAGAGTGTATTGTTGCTGGCATAAAGAAACATAAAGTTGTTTAGTGCGCCAATCAAAAGGATTTTGTTGTATTTTTTGTTTGTAGTAGTCTATCGCGGACCAGAGAGGCAATAATTCAGGTGTGAAGACATCATTACGGTCTATAATGCGTTTTTGCTTATAATATATTGAACGAGATATAGGTTCTGCTGAAATTTCTACTGCATTACATTGAAGAGGATCATCGAGGAGTTCATCAAGAGATTGTTCTTCATGTATGACGTAGGGAGAACGAAATTGTTCAGGATATATTTTTTGAGATTTACTGGCGAGAAGAATATAATCTGCCATTTGAGTATATTGTTGAGGTGTATAAGTAGATTGAGAACAGATTTGTGTGATGAGATCGCATCTTTGTTGTTCTGTAGTCAAGGAGAAATTTAAGGTATAATCTGTCAAGTTCACCTCCACTTTGTTTAAATTTACTCTATAATTGTAGTACAAAGTAGTTAGAGTTGTCAAATTTTTAAGAGATTAGATATTATATTTAAAAATGTTGTGCATGGTTTGGATACTCGGCCCCAGGGAATTTTCCGGAATTTTCCACTAATTTCCCGTGGATATCCCCCTATGCTTTTGTTAAGATTCCTTTAGTATGCTAAAGCGCTATGAAGCGGCAGTAATGAAGCGGTCCAGGTGTAGACATTTTGTTCTATTATTATGACAAAATAAAAAGAGTTTATTAAACTCTTTTTAATTAATTTTCTAAATAATATTCATTAACCATACTGCAAAAATCTTTATAGTTAATCTTTAAACCTTTAAGGATTTCATATGCTTCATCAATTGAAGTGATTTCGTTTTCGATTTCATAGAACATATTAATTACTTCGTAAAGATTTTCTTCATTGTAACCATATTCGTTAATCTCATTCATCATATTTTCTTTTGTTAATTTTGTGCTTTTCATTTTCGTTGTCTCCATTTCTTTTTTATTTATACTATTATTATAATCTCATTCTTTATTTTGTCAAGTATTTTAATGAAATTATGACAATGAATTTATTCGTAATATTCACCTGAATAAATATCATAATTCATATCAATTTTATTAAAAGTAAAGTTTTTAGAATTGATTACAATCATTTTATATTTTTCATTAACAATATAGTTAGGAAAATGTTTGCTTACATATAACTTAATGAATGTAAAGTTATCAGTAACAAAAATGACTTCATTTGTTTCATTTCTTACAATACTATAGATCGATTTATTAGTGTTCATTTTCTTAACTCACTTTCATCATTCAATGTTATATATAGTATACTACAATTCTATATTTTGTGTAACGATATATGACATTATATTACAATGACTTTTATTATATTGTTATGTAAACGTTTACAATATATATAAAGTTAGTTTACACTAACTTTATTCCGGTTGGGAGTTAGTCATAACTAACTCTTTTCCGGTATGCAGTTAGTCATAACTAACTATCCAGGAAAAATAATAGGTGTTCTATATCGCACTTAGAACACCTTTTTACCATACTATAATATTTTAGAATAATTATATTACAATCCATCTAAGAATTTTAGAATAAGAAATTTCCTATAGAACATATTTTCTGTACAGAAAATTAGAATATATTCTACAAAATCATCATATTTTTTATTAGAAATAAGTTTCAATAAATCAATAACATCATAATCTATATACCAAAACAGTTCATAGTTCATAGTACATTTTTCCTATTACTTACAAGGTTTATTCCATTTATTAATAAAGGTTACAATGATGACAGTAACACATACAACAATCAAAGAAGACATAGAACAATCAATAACCATTTTATTAACTCACTTTTATTATTTATACTATTATTTTACTACAATTTTATATTTTGTCAAGATATTTATACAAAATAATGAAATTATTTTGTAACATATATTGTATAACCACTTTTATAAGAATAAATATAATATTTTTCTGAACTAATTACACGATATACAGTATTATTATTGCAATTATGCCGCATTTCAAAATCATATAATTCCATAGAATTATTAGTCTTTAATTCGGTATTTTTTGTGTTTTCGTTAATAACTGTATATCTCATCTTTATATCTCCTTTATTATTTATATTATATCACTAATATAAATATTGTCAAGAGTTTTAGCAAAATTCAGTCTTAATGATTTTGCCGTGATGCTTTTCAGCAATTTTCTTTTCATGTTTAGACATTCCCTTAACAATCATCACATAACCGTCTTCAAAATAGAACTTAATCATTTTTATCTCCTTTATTGTTTATTAATTATATTATACTCTCTTTTTATATTTTGTCAAGATATTTTATAAAAATCATTACTTTTTATTAATGATTTTATTGATAATATAACCAATGCCACAAAGACAAAGAATAAAAATTGAAACTCCCAAACCGATTAATGATGATAATGAAATAGTGATGTTAAACATTGTTTTTTATCTCCTTTATTTATTTATATTATTATTATAATCAATATTAAAAATAAGTCAAGTGATATTTGTCATATTTATGACATGACAAATGTCATATTATAATGTAAACGTTTGCATGTAGTTAGTGTAAACTAACTACAGACCGGTCATGAGTTAGTTATGACTAACTAATTATAAAAATAAAAGAGTTTATAAAACTCTAATCATTTCTTTTGTTTCATAATTATACATATATTTTTCATTATTAGAACTAATTTCTACCCATGTTTTAGGTTTATTCATTTCTTTAAAATAATTTTCATTTTCTTTAATTCTTTTTTCTATTTGCTTAGTTTCAATAATATATTTAATAATTTTATAAATATTTAATCCAATAATAAAACTATATGTTATATAAATGTAATTAATCATTTCTTTAATCTCCATTTCTTTTTTATTTATACTTATATTATAATCGTTTTCGGTAAAAAGTCAATAGATTTTAACAAATTATGACAGTCATATATTACAAATGACATTTGCCATAGTAAACGTTTGCAATAGTTAATTATGACTAACTAAAGACCGGTCTCAAGTTAGTCTAAACTAACCAGGTGACAAAATAAAATGCCGTTTTAGGGCACTTTTTCTATTTTTTCCATCCAAAACCATTCTTTTCCAAATTCCATTCTAACATTTTATAGAATTCTTGTTCTGAATCTAATTGCTTTATCAGACAAAAAATCATATCCAATGGCATTTTATATTCTTTTGAAAGATGTTTGATATAAACCTGTTTATCCATATGAGCGGGAATATTTGTGAAAGTAACCATGATTTTTATCTCCTTTTATCGTTTGTTAATTATATTATATTCTCTTTTTGCATTTTGTCAAGATATATTTGTAAAATCATTATTTTTTATTAATGATTTTATTAATAATGTAACCAATACCGCAAAGAAAAAGAATGAAAATTGAAACTCCTAAACCAATTAATGATGTTAATGAAATGGTGATGTTGAACATTGTTTTATCTCCTTTATTGTTTAACTATATATAGTATAATCCCATACTCAAAATAAGTCAATAGTTAAATGTAATATATATGACATGACAAATGTCATATGTTTTATAAATGTTTACATTAAGTAATAAAATAATTTGTTTCACGTGAAACATTGTCAATAGTAAAAAGTTAGTCTTAACTAACTTAAGTCCGGTATAAAGTTAGTTAAGACTAACTCTAATCCGGTCTATAGTTAGTTATAACTAACTCTAATCCGGTACAAAGTTAGTTATAACTAACTTTAACCGAAATAAAAAAAGAGTTTGTTAAAACTCTTTTTATTAGTCAGTGCAGATTCCGATATAAACCTTATTATTGTAATATGGGAGTAAAGCCTTTTTGCGCATATGCGCATACTTACGATTGGGCGGAAGTACAGCGATAATTTCACCTTTACCTGTATAAGGGTTAATTGTCCGAAGTACATAATGAGTAATAATCTGACCGAAGCAAGTTTTTTCCATGATGTTTATCTCCTTTTATTTGTTCTTTATTATCTATAATTATAATCATCTTTTTATATTTGTCAAGATATTTTAATAAATTATGACATTCACATATTATATATGACATTTGTCATAAAGTTAGTATAGACTAACTCGAGTCCGGTATGAAGTTAGTCATGACTAACTCTAAACCGGTGCGCAGTTAGTCAAGACTAACTTTCAACTACACGAAACCAGGAGTTAGTCTCAACTAACTCGAAAACTACACGAAATCGGTTAGTTTTGACTAACTTTCACCTATACGAACCAGGTTAGCTGTAGCTAACTGCTCAGCTATACGCAGCCCAGACGGCTATGCGCAGCCCAGGTTAGTGGCAGCTAACTAAGCTATAATAGAAAAGGCGAGCTATTGCGGCTCGCCTTTAGAACATTATTCAGTTTTCTTCTTTTTAGATTCTTGTTCTATTTCCTTTTCAAGTGCTTTTTGTAACTTCACCTGATAAAGATGTTCGGCATTTTCAGCGTCAAAATCATCCTTTTTCGCCACAAAATCCACTTCAACATAATGAATCATACCATTATAATCAATAGGCATAACAAACTTATGACTATCAATCTGAATAAGGTTATCAGTGTTATCACCGAACACATTTTCTAAAGCAATATCCTTCAAATTTTGCTGAATCTGAGAAACAGACAATTTAGAATCAACAGTGGTATTAACAGTGAGGGAATTGAAATCAAACATTTTTATTTATCTCCTTTATTTATTTTTTATTATATATTTATTATACTCTTTATTTCTTATTTGTCAAGATATTTTGTTATTTTATGACAAATTTGTTATAATTTTATAAAACTCTTCAATATTATCATCTGTAATATTAAACATATAACATGGCAAAAAATCATATAAATAGTCTGATAAAAAGTCTCTAAAAACATCAATATTATCATCAATATCAATTATAAAATTTTTATATTCTTTTGCAATTTCTTTTATTTCTTTATCAGAAAAATCTAAAGTATCAAATTCAATTATAGTATATTCAAATTTATAAGTAAACATTTTTTTATCTCCTTTATTGTCTATAATTATACTTTGTTTTTCTATATTGTCAAGACTTTTTATAAATCTATGACATATTGTTTATTTTCTTTCGTTATTGGTGCAACTTTACAATACAAACAAACAAGATTACCATAATCATAAAATGCATTATACATTTTTTCATACAATATGTCATTATCTTTAAAACCCATAAGAATAACTTCGTTACCATCTTTTGCGGTACAAATAAATTTAGCAATTTCCATATTTTTATATCTCCTTTTTATTTATACTTTTATTATAATCTCTTTTTCTATATTGTCAAGTCTTTTCTAAAACTCATTACATTTTCATGTAAATTGTATAAGTAGTAAGATACATGATAAAAATATTATTTTCTTTATGTAAATGTAATAACTCACCTGATTCAAGATTATAGTCAATAAAGTTATTCACTTCAAATATATCATCAGATTCAAATAAAAGTGTGTTAGTATCATTATCGTAAATAGTATATTTCTTAGTCATCTTACTATCTCCTTTTTTTCAATTACATATATATTATATGTCTTATTTCTGAAAAGTACATGGTAAAAACGGATATTAATATATACAATCTGGACTTGAAATTATTTTCTAATTTGAAATATCGAATTTTTTCTATAGAAATTTTTCTATAGAATAAAATCCCCAAAATTGAAATTTTAGTTAGTGCCGACTAACTCGGGGCCGGTACAAAGTTAGTCCAGGCTAACTAAATGCCGGGCCGCAGTTAGTCAAGACTAACCCGATGATAAAAGAAAGGGTAGAACAATGTTCTACCCTACTTTGATTATTCAGTTTTAGAACTTTTATTCTGTTTTTCAGCCTTTTTCTTGGCTTTATCCTGTTCACGTTCTGCCGCCTTAGCGATTTTGTCCGCATACTTTTTCACGTCATAATCAGGCGTATAATCTTCTTTTTTCGCCACAAAGTCCACTTCACAGAAAAAGTCACCTTCATCTGTATTAATAGGAAAGACAAACTTTCCTGAATCAATCTGAATAAGTTCAGAAAATTCAATACCATCAAAAACACGGGCAATACCAAAGTCACGAATCATAGAAGCAGTTTTGTTATTCATTTTTATATCTCCTTATTTATTTTTTATTATATATTTATTTTACCAGACTTTTATTATTTGTCAAGATTATTCATTATATTCATCGCAATATTTTTTTAATTCATCATCATCATCACAATCAAAATCAATATCTGCATTTATACGAATCCATCCACCTACCATTTTATTATCATTATTATAATAAAATCCATTATCATAATCAATATGATTATTATTTAAAAATTTAATTAATTCAAAATATTTCATTGTTTATTATCTCCTTATTTATTTATATCTTTATTATATCACTTTATTCTTTATTGTCAAGAGTTTTATGAAAACTCATTACATTTTTTTATAATTTCTTCAACAGATAAATTACTATGATTTAACCATGCCATATAACAATTGAATCTTTGTAATGTCATATTTGTATAATTAGTTATTGCCATATAATGATATAAATCTCTCATTCTATCTAATTCCATTTGTTTTCTTATAATATCATCATAAAAAAATGACATTTTATCATCTAATATTTGTTTTTCATTACTACTAATCATTTTTATTATCTCCTTTATTTATACCTTTATTATATTCTTCTTTTGTATATTGTCAAGTCTTTTATTAAAATTCATTACAATTCATTTTCTTTAATTCCTGTTTCATGTTACGGCGGACTTTGCGTGTAATCTTCTTTTTCAGTTCGGTTTTATTATAAATATGAACATATGGGCAATTAATATCGAATTTCGTATAGTCATGAGTCATCATTTTCTTCATAGTGTCCATTTTTTATATCTCCGTTTCCTTTATCATTGTTAAATATATTATAATGCCGTTCAGGATAAAAGTAAATACACAAAACGGATATGGTACATGGATAATATGGATATATTAAAAAGTTAGTTATAACTAACCGCCGGCCGGTATAAAGTTAGTCAAAACTAACTCTTTTCCGGTAACAAGTTAGTCTAAACTAACTACAAACCGGTCCAGAGTTAGTCTAAACTAACTATATGATAAAAGAAAAATGCGGAACTCCGCATTTATTAGAATTTTTATAAATCATATTTATGTTTTATTTGTTCTATTTGATTTTCTAATTTTCTATATTCATTTTCTATTTCTTTTTTTCTATTTTCCAATTTTTGAATTAGAATATAATCTTTATTATATTTTTCCATCATTTCTTTATAGAACAAAAATCTGGTATCTTCATCATCAATATTATCATATTCTTCACATTTTATATCGAATAAATCTTCTACACATTCACCATCATAATATTTTAGAAAATTAGTATAATTTTCTTCTACATCATTTATTTCACAATAACATGAAAAACTATCATAAAGTTGAAAAACATCATCATCATCAATTTTATAATAAATTTTCTTTTCTATAATCATAATATCTCCTATAAATTTCTAAAATCTCCAATAAATTTATAACATCATAACGTTTCACTTTATTCCTCATAAAGTTGCACTAAATTCTCCAATAAATCCACTTCATCGTAAGCAAAACCCCTTTTATTTCTCCACATAATTCTATTTTGAATTTCATCATCAAATAAAATATCACCTTTAGAACAGAATTTTGATTTATTTGTACCATATTTCACGATATGCACTTCATCAAAAATACCGCTAAAATGTTTTTGAATATAACGATATTTTGCACTTCTTACCTTATTTTGATAATTCGTTGTAGCATTTTTGGATAACCATGTAATAATACCCAAAATATAACCTTTATTTTTCAATTCGTTAAGAATATTAACGAATTGCGTATAATCAACTAATAAATCAGATTGTGTATAACATTCAGTTTTTTCAGACAAAATACATTCTAACCAACCTTCATAACCATAGAGATTATAAAAAGTACCGTCCATATCAAAATAAATCTTTTTCATTGTTTATATCTCCTTTATTGTTTATTATTATAATCTCTTTTGGTTATTTGTCAAGAGTTTTATTTATTTTTATGACAATCTTTAGTTATTAATCACCTTTATACTTATTATCCGTAAGAATAGAATAAGCCAAAATCCCCAACAGTACAAAAATCATAGCGTTCATTTTTTATTTATCTCCTTTGTTTATCTTGACTATATTATATATCACCATATGAAAAAAGTAAATGCACAAAATGGATATAGATTATATATAAAATGGACTTGTGAGTTAGTCTGGACTAACTCGCCACCGGTCCAAAATTAGTCTTAACTAACTATAAACCGGATAAAAGTTAGTTATAACTAACTACAAACCGGCCGCCAGTTAGTCATGACTAACTCTATGATAAAAAAATAAGTGCCGTTCCAGGCACCTATTAGAACAATCATTCGGTTTTAGTCTTATTGGACTTTTCGGCGCGTTTTTGCGCTTTTTCCTTTTCACGTTCTACCGCTTTAGCGACTTTTTCAGCGTAAAGACGAACATCACGTTCAGGCGTATAATCCTCTTTTTTCGCCACAAAATCCACTTCAGCGTAATAAACTACACCTTCAACATCAATAGGGAAAACGAACTTGCCCGAATCAATCTGAATCATTTCAGAGAAATCCATACCATCAAAGACACGAGACATAGCATAATCACGAACCATAGAAGCAACTTTGTTATTCATTTTATAAATCTCCTTTATTTTGTTTATATATTTATTTTATCACTGTTTTCTTATTTGTCAAGAGTTTTAGTTATTTTCATTACAAAATTCTTTAATTTTATTTTCAAAATGTTTTTTATAATTCTTACTTTTTATTTTATAAATTGTATCCTTATGAATCTGATAATAGAAACATTGTTTTAAATATCCCATTTTATCATCATTTTCATCAAATTTTAGATAATTATCATAAAATTCATTATAAGAATAAATATATTTTAGAAAATAATTATCTTTTAATTTTTGCTTATAATCACTATATTTTTTCATTTCATTTTCTCTCTTTTTTTATTTATATCTTTATTATAATCTCTTTTTCCCTATTGTCAAGAGAATTGTTTATTTTTATTACAATTCTCTTGACTGTATTTTATGGTAATTATTTCTGAATTTTACGCCAAGGATTATGAACAATACCTGTTTTATATGCTTTTTTTTGTTTTAGACATTTAAAAAAGATTTCTTTTTCTATTTCACAGTCTTTCATAGATGTATGACTTTCATCAAAATTATCGTCATTAGTCATATATCTATAAACTATTTCGGCACTTGTTTTATAATTACCTTTTTCAGAAACATAACCATTATTTTTACAATAATTCTTATATTTTTCAGTATTACAAATTAACTCACATGACATAGACCATACATCTAAATTTTGCAAATTTTCACCTAAAAATTCACATTGGTTATATTTTCTTGCGGTATTATTCAGTGCTTTTATATCAAAGTTTAAATTATATGCTAACAAATGAGTTACATTATATTTATTAATAATTTCTACAAATTCACAAATGAATTGAAACATATTTACTACATGAGTTTCAAAATTATCGTATAAAGGCATTTTCCATGCGTAGTATGCACTACTCATAAGGTTAGAATTTTGCCATACTTCACTAATTAACCAATTTTTCCGAAAATATTCATTATCCTGTTTATCAAAAATAATCACAGAAACATCATAAACTAAAGGACTATATAAACCATTTGCCGTTTCAGTATCAATAATTGCATAAACATTTTTTTTCATTTTTATTATTTCCTTTATTTGTCTTTCATTGTTTATAATTATACTTTATTCTCTTTATTTGTCAAGTAATTTTTAAAAATTCATTACATTTTAATTATTCTATATATTGGTTTATCATTAGAATAATAACTTAATTTTCTCAAATTTTGTAAACGAATATCCAATAAACGCAAGTCATTAGATATACAAATGACTTTATAATTTGCCATAGTATTATCAGTATAACGAACTATCCCAAACATTTCCGTTACCTCGTTTCTTTATCATTGTGTTTATATTATATATCTAATATAATAAAAAGTAAATACACAAAACGGATATGGGTTATACACAAAACGGATACACTCAAAAGTTAGTTACTACTAACCGCGGGCCGGTTATAAATTAGTTTTGACTAACTCATCACCGGTGCCAAGTTAGTGTAAACTAACTAAATATACTACTTAGTTATTCTAATAATCCTTCCGTTTTTGGAAGCAAGAATATTCAGTTTAGTGCGCGACATTCTGCCGATGGAAACTGCCTGTTTCCCATTTTTGAAAGTGTAGTAAAATAAGTCAAGTTTCATATTATCTCCTTTATTTATTTATACTTTTATTATACTCTCTATTTTTATTTTGTCAAAACACTTATTTATTTTTATTACATTTCAATATTCAAAACATATTCAGGACAATATTTATCAATGATTATTCTATAGTCATTTTTATATAATAGAACTGCCATTTCATTATCTTCAACTTCATTTACTAAAGTATTATCGAACAAATGTAATAAATCCATTACACTATGTAAAATTTCAACAGTATTAGTTTCTAATACAATTATATCTTTGTACATAATTGTATATCTATAATCTTTCTTAGAATAATCTACTTTATACATTTTTATATCTCCTTTATTTTTTATTATCTATATTATACTACTAAAACCCATATTGTCAAGATATTAATCAATTTTTATAACTAATATTTTTATATTAATTTTACAACAATTTCAATATTATCATTACATTCTATTATAACTCTAAATTCGCCATAATTATCTCGAACACTTGTAATATTTTTAATTATCGGAGAAAATTCATTGTTTTTTAAAAAATTTTCAAAATTTTCTGTTTCTTTATAACCAAAATAACCATCTTCACAATAGTAACTTATATCATTAGTCATTTTATATATCTCCTTTATTCTTTATTATCTATATTATACTACAAAAACCTATATTATCAAGATATTAATCAATTTTAATGACTAATCTAAATTCAGTAAGCAAATCACCGCAATACTTCATTAAATAGATTTTATTTACTAAATCAAAATTAGAACTTTTGAATACAACTACATCACGTTTGACAAATTCATTATAATAAACTATTGCGTATTTCATGGTGTTAACTCCTATCTCATTGTTATATATATTATATACTCAAGTGCCGAAAAAGTAAATGCATTTTTCAGTTATCCATATGCACAAAATGGAGTTAGTACACACTAACTCTTAGCCGGTTTGTAGTTAGTCTACACTAACTCAATTCCGGTACAAAGTTAGTTTATACTAACTTTAGACCGGCCGCAAGTTAGTCATAACTAACTCATAGATATAAAAATAGGACGGTATTTCTACCATCCTATTAGAACACTATTCTACCTTTTCAGTTTTAGAACTCTTTTTCTGCCTTTCGGCCTTTTTAGCAGCCTTTTCTTTTTCACGGTCTAACGCCTTAGAACACTTTTCCTGATACAAACGTACATCCCTATCAGGTGTATAATCTTCTTTTTTGGCAACAAAACCAACTTCACAATAGAACACATTTCCATCAATATCCAGAGGGAAAACAAATTTTCCACTATCAATCTGAATCATTTCAGAAAAGTCCATACCGTCAAAAACACGATTCATACCAAAGTCACGGATTTCAGAAGCAAGTTTGTTATTCATAGTTTATTATCTCCTTTTTTATTTATATATTTATTTTACCACTATTTTATATTTTGTCAAGACTTTTGTTTATTTTTATTACATATATTTTTTAATTTCATTATAAATATTTTTAATATCAAAATCTTTTATAATAAAATCTAAATTATGCTTAAAAAGAAAATCATAAAAATATTCATCAGAACAATCATCACAATAAAAAAAATTATCAAAATTAATTAAATTGTTTTCTAAACAATTTTCTTTTAAAAAATTTTTATATTCTAAAGCAATATTTTTTAATTCGCTTTCGCTTATTTCAAAAGGTAAAGTCACTTCAACAGTTTCATAAAATTTCATTTTGTATATCTCCTTTATTTATTCTTTATTATTTACTATTATAACCTATTTTTCTATATTGTCAAGATATTTTATAAAATTCGTTACAATTTATTTAACTCCTAAAATAGTTAATATTACAAATAAAACATAACCAATAATCGGAGTATAAATAATGAATTTTCGCAAATTATCGTATGTAAACATTTTATTATCTCCTTATTTCTTATTACTTATATAGTATATCATGACTTTTCAAAAAAGTAAATACACAATTCAGTTATTTATATATATTTTTCAGTCATAACGATGATTTTCACGAATTGCAATATTATTATAGTACATTTGTTCTTCAATAGAAAGACTGTTCCATTTTTCCATAGTGGCATTATCATTATATAGAAAATAAATGTCAATTGCGGTATAAAGGTCACTGTTCATTTTTTATGTCTCCTATCTCTTTATCATTTACATTATTATTATACAGGATATAAAGCAAAAAGTGAATACATAAAACGGATATAGTATATGGATATTTTGGAGTTAGTTTAGACTAACTCTGGGCCAGTTAATAGTTAGTTAATACTAACTCTAAACCGGATACAAGTTAGTTTAAACTAACTCTAAACCAGGGCAAAGTTAGTCACAACTAACTAATTATCTACGACTCAACTATACGCATATAACCATACATATGCGTATATCTTTATAGAACAAATGTTTAGTTAGTCCACACTAACTATAGTTAGTCACAACTAACTCTTGCGTGTAGTTTGCGCCTCATTTTAGAACAAAATTTCTATTCGTGTAGTATTCCGGCATATTCCAATAAACTATACGCAATGGCAGCTCTGCGCAAGGCAGCTCGGCCCAGCAGCTCTAGAACAGCTCTAAAAAACAGCTCAGGCAGCTCTGGACCAGGGAACTCTAGAGCAGCTCTGAATGGCAGCTCTAAAACAAAGCAGCTCTGATAGCTCTAAAACAGCTCTGGATCATCTATACGCAATTTTTAGACAGCTCTAACTTATGCGTGTAGTTTACTTCTATACTTTATCCAAATGAACTGAAAATAAATAAAAAAAGTGTACCAAAAATAGTACACTATTACTTCAAAACAAAATTATAGATCAGGCTTTCGCGCTAGCCTTAGTTTCGTGCTTAATGTGTCGTTCCTGCTCACGTTCCAAACTTTTCTGAAGCTTCACCTGGTAATCATGTTCAGCTTTTATCGCATCAAAATCATTCTTTTTTACTACAAAAGATACCTCAACCCAATGAATTGCACCTTCATAATCAAACGGAATCGCAAACTTAGCAGTATCAGTCTGCACCATACCGTCAACGCCTTGCGGAAACACCTGGGCAACAGCCATATCCTTCAAGTTAGCCTGGATTTCAGAAACAGAGAGAGCCGGAGTAGAAGTAGTAGAAGAAACAGAAAGAGAAGAAAAATCAAACATATTCACCATCCTTATTGTTTATTTTTAATTATACATATATTATACAGCAAGATTTCAATTTTGTCAAGGACTTTTCAAAATTCATTACAAAGATTTCTGAACTAAACTCTTGACATATTTTATGTCAAATCTTTTCTGTATAATTTCCAAATGAAAAAGAAAAGTTTTTTTTCCTTAACGATACAATAATTATAGCAGATTTTTCATTTCTGCATGGAATTTTATGACATCAAATCTTAAAAATGCGTATAATTAAAATCTTATTTATTGCGTATAGTCGAATCCATGCTGATAAACAAACTACACGCAACTTTTAACTGCATGTTGACACTTTTCACTAAATGATAACACAAGATGAAGTTGGTGTGCCGCACTGCATGCTCGGCCAGTTGTACTATTCCTGGCAGCTCTGGAATATAGCAGCTCTAACAACTCCAGGCTGGCTATACGCAATTATGGCAGCTCTGAAACATACTTGCAGCTCTGAAAACAACTCATCTATACGCAATAATTATTATGGCAGCTCTGGAATAAACTATACGCATAAATTATACAATTTATGTTATTTTTTGTGTAGTTTTGCGCAAAATAACAACAAATTTGCATAAAAATCAATATTTTGCACCAAAAATTGGCTAAAATTTGACAAAAATAGCACGAAATTACGCTAAAAATCGAAATTTTTTGCATTATAAAACGAAATTTTTTTCAAAATAATGTAAAATCGAAATTTTTCTATGCCTATACGAAATTTTTTTCAATTCCCCTTTACAAATTTTTAAATTTTTCACCCCTAATTCATCTAAAATAGCCCTATTATAAAAATTGGCTTGTAATAGCACGATCTTGCCCGATCGATGTGCTCCGGAGCACACGCCTCCCCTATGCAAATTTGCACTGATTTTAGCGTTAGAAACGAAATTCCGCTTGCTTAACCGCTTATTGGAAATACCTTCGGTATTTCCTAAACGCTCTAAGCGCGCTCCATTTCTATATATTTAGATTAAATTTTTCACCTCAATATATTTTTATAGGTTAAAAATTTGACAACATTGACACCGGAATGGTAAAATTATTATATACGAAAAAAATAAAGAGGTAAATATGAATAAAAAGATAAGTGGTATTTATAAAATCACAAATAAAATTAATGGTAAAAGTTATATAGGACAATCTAAAGATATATATAAAAGATGGAAACAACATAAAGAAGAAGCAGAAAATTTACAAACAAAAAATGAATTATATTTAGATATGCAAAAATACGGATTAAAAAATTTTGAATTTAAAATTTTAGAAAAAACCCCTTTACTTTATACTTTAGATTATAAAGAAATATATTATATAGAAAAATATGACACATTTAATAATGGCTATAACAAAACACATGGTGGTCATTCTGGAATAAATATAAATACTAAAGGATTAAGATTACCAAATTAATAAATAAGTTTTGTCTTCTTGTTACTCACGTCGTTCGTGATTCCGGTTCTTCGAACCTTCATCTCTCACTAGTGAGTAACCGCAGTGATTCAAAATCGGCCTTCGGCCTCATTTGAATCACAATAGGCTGTACTTGTAGGAGAGACAAACACAAGAATAATAAAAATTTTTTTAATATATATTATATTTATATAATATAATATATCCAAATGAACAAACAAATCCGCCAAAGACATTTACAGGAAAGTCTAGTGAACCCAGGTAGGAGTCTACCTACTTGCCGAATATATACAAAAATGGGGTATGCCGCAAAAGCATACCCTTTTTCTTTATCTTGAAGACAAACATTCACAAATCTTTTAAATCAATATCCTCTATTTCTATTAAAAAGATTTACAAATAATCTACCTAATGCAATTAGTATTGCCGCACAAGGCACTAAACACATAATAATAAATAATAAACTATTTTTCATATTCTCTCCTAATATATTGGACTATTTTGTATATATAAAACATATAACAATCCCATAAGATTGGTATATATAATAATTAATAATATCAATTTTATATCGTTATTCATACCACATTAGCCGCACCAGTATATTTTTGCATCCTGTCCCTCTTTATTTTCTATTAATTCCTTTGCCGCAAAACCTATTGTTTTTTCTTCTTGTAAATCATATAGCATATAGGTAGTAAAGTATATTTTATTATACAAGTTAGCCACACTATTAAACTTTATAGTAGGTCTTAGAATGGCCAACATATTATAGAATATTAATCTAGCGTCTTGCAGCTCCAGCTCTCTACCCATATCTTGTAGGTAGTAATGCGCCACTATATCACCATCTTTGATGTGACTAGCGACATCACTCACTTGTATATTATATACTTGTTCTGGATTATAATTACATATATCTATATGTATATTTGCTTTATACAAAACAAATCTATTCTTCATCATTAATTTGTTCCCAATTAAGTTTTTTACCACATTTAGGACAAAAATCAAAAGAAGAATCCACTTCTCTTCCACAATTAGTGCATTTATAACACCAAAAATAACTATCAGGTAATTGCTTTTCTATATCCCTATAACTAAGTAAATAATCTAATGCATCTCTATTCAAATGACATTTCATATCTTCACAATATGGACAATCATTACAATTCAGCTCATCTTTATCACATAAATATAAAGTTTCTAATACCATACGTAAATTCTGTTTAGGCTTGTGCCGCAAAAGTAATTTCATTCTTCTACTTCCTTTCTAATAAGATAGGCGTAAGTATTATCATTACCCCATTGTTCATATCCATTATCATATATTGTACAATAAGAAAACCCTTGTTCGGCAAGCCACTTTTGTGCACCAAACCTACTTCCAAATACCTTTACTGGATCATCAAAATATTCTATAATATATACATACATTAATCTACTCCAAATTGAGTCAGCTTGTCTATTTTTTCTGTACAATAAGCCACTTCTGCGGCCCAACTAATCAATTGAAGTATTGCAGCACTATATGAGCCAAAAGATTGACCAAGATAATGAGTATCAGGAAAATTATAACCATATTCATCCATAACCTTATCCTGTGCCTCTTTCACAGATTCATATTCTTCTATAAATCCATTTATACTATCTGTATAATAAAATCGTACTCTTACAGAACCTCCTGCGCCATTAGGCAATTCCATGATACAAACGTCATGCCAAAAATTTTCTGTATAATAAAGTTGTTTGCCACTTACAAAACCTTCATATAATTCAAGTTTATCTTTCAATTTATTTTCCATTTGCCGCAAAAGGATACAGTATTTCTTATTTGTATTTTTCATATATCATCTCACTTTCCCATTCTCTTAATTTTTCTCTAACTTCATATAAACTCTTAAACTGTGCTTGTATATCCTGTTTAAGATTACAAATAGGATAATAATCATATATTTTAAGAATGTTATCTATAGTCCCCAACCATGAATTTCTTGTACCGTTGTTATAATGCTCCATCCACTTTCGCGGCATACCAAATTTATCAAATTCATATACTACACTTTTTTCTTCATCAGGTTTATTATACTCTACCTTAACAGCAAACATATTCCAGAAAGTTTCTTTATCCATTTTGAGAACATGAGCACCATTGAGATATTGTTTAAGATGATAATTAGGTACGCTATACAAATTTACTTGTACATTTTCCATTTTCTCTCCTTCTTTATCTCATCTTGAATAAGCCAAATAACAAAAGCTAAATATACAACAAAAATTAATATAGTACCTATTGCGGCAATACTAATATTTCCTATCATACCACCCTACCATTCTAACTGTTCACAAGCTTTATCATGAGCAACCCTTTCAATATAAGTCTCAATTGCGGCTTTAACTTCTTCTAATGTATCCCACCAACCGTCAAGTTCATTATCAATAGGATAGGAATAATCACTTTTCTCAACAAACATATCGAACTCATCATCACAATTTTCCAATGGAATACAAAAATATTTATTTCCATCAATATTAAAATTAAGAACTTCTTCTTCTAATTCTTCATCATAACCAACCTGATAAGCATAATTCACAATATGAATAAAGTTATAGAAATCATCATCTACTTCAATATCGTATCTAATATCTTCATAAGGAGGTTCTTCCCAAGAACCATTGAATGAATAATCACGAACGTTATACACATTGATATAATCAAAAAGTTCTACATTTTTATCAACAAGAATAAAATAAGCATGTCTATCATTCATATTCCACTCCTTATAAATCATAACCTTCAATATCTCCTAATACGTATTGCCATTCACCACTTTTACCACCATACCAAGGGCGTGCCGCAAAAGCAATATTTTTTTTATTTTTTAAATCATTTAATACCATACAAAAAACAACAAGCTCATTATTCATATTAACTTTATCATCTACAACATTTTTGCGAGATTCCATTCTATCTTGTAAAACATTAAGAGCTTCCCGCAAATGAAAATTATCACTATCAAAATTTTTTAATGTAAAATAATCTCCAACTTCTATAAGATTTGTACCTTCTCTAAAATCCCTAAACATTTGCTTAACACTATATTTATTTCGCTTAGGCTTTTTAACATACATATCAAATAAAAGCAAAGTAATATCACCAATCATATTGTATTCTCTTTTCCTTATTTCTATCATATGCTTTAGGATTTTTAGGTTTTCTAGTCACAGGATTTAATTCGCCCCAAGTGCCGCGCAAGCTACTGTAATATTCTCTTTTTTGCTTCTTATTCATCTTATCCAGTGTAACATACTTATTCATGTTATTCCTCCTCAGGCTCATCTAATTGATCAATAATCCTTTTACATTGTCTTATACAATATTCTAAATTTTGTTTTTCTTCACTATCACCTACATGAGCACAATCAAAACCAATCCACCATCCTGGATATGTTGTATTAGCTAAAGTATGAGAAGAATAAGTAAGACCACCATGACAATATATTGAAAGTTCAGAATAATCTTTTTCATATGCCCAATGCCAAAGTGGCACTAAAACATAACCGCATCTATAATTTCCAAAACCAGAACTCAAATGTAAAATACAATAAGTATAGTCTTTATAGGTTCCTCTATGTTCAATTGTGTACATCGTTTTATCTCCTTTATTATAATCTTATTTCACCTTTAAAATATGCACTTAAAAATAAACTTGCAATATCTTCATGTGGAAGAAATGGAACTTCTTCAACCAAATCTTCATTACCAGTTTCTACTAAATATTCAACTACTTTATTCATCATAAATTCATGGTCAATTTTAATATTTTCCATTTCTTTTCTCACTTTCTTTATTTTTTATTTATACATATATTATAAGCTATATTGCCGCCAAAGTCAAGAAAATTCCTTATAAAAATGAAAAATAGTATATAACAAAATAGGGATGCCGCAAAAGTGCATCCCTATTATTTTTTATTCTTCTTTTTCTCTCAATAATCGAACTAAATATACATTAAGCTGAGTTTGCTTAGTTAACTCATACTCTAATTCTTGAATTTTATATTGTAATTCTCTTTTATCTTCTTGAAGTTCTATAATTTTCTTTTCTGACGCGTAATCTCTCATTCCTTCACTAAGATCAATTTTTCTTTCAAGCAGTTCTTTTTCTTTTTTGAGAGTTGCATTTTCTTCTTTTAATTTAAAATTTTCTGTATTCAGTTCTTTAATTTTTTTATTATTTTTTTCAAGTTCAGTCAAAGCTACAATCATTCCTAAGGCCGTTAAAGCATCTTGTTCAGCTTTAGAAGTATTTGTATTTACAGATTCACAACAATTAAAATTATTCATTATTTACCCATAGGTTCATTATTTTTCAATAGTGCTAATACAATACCCATCCATGCAATAGCAGATTTTTCTTCTTCTAATTTATCAATTCGTTTTTTTAATCTAATATTCTCTTCTCTAAGAGAAACATTTTCTTTTAAAGAATTAAGAGCACATTCCATTTCTTCAATTTCTTTTTGATCGAAAGTATCAGATACTTTTTTATAAGAAAAAGAAGAATCACAGCAGTATTGATTTAAACTTTTTTTAATTATTATTTTATCATATTCTTCTAAAGATTTTTTATTTATAGTATTAAGAGCTTCTGTCATAGCATAAACATTTACTTTATTTTGTAATTCTTTAATTTTTTCTTCTGAAGAAGATAGTTTTTGAAGAAGCTCTTCTAAAGTATACTCTTCATTGTTATAAGAAATTTTTACTTCTGTCATTATCACTTCCCATGTTTTACAAGATATTCAGGAGACACTGCTTTAAAGGAACGTTTGCCGTCCTGAGACCGCACTACAATACCTTCACGAAGTACATTAGGATTAATAAGTGAAGGGCCAGTAGCATACTTAAGCATTTCATCTACAGTGTTAGGAAGAATATAATCATAAGAAATCATAGGAACAGTGGTGAAACCATATTTAGAACACACCTCTACCATCTCTTTATTGCCCAGTCTACCATTTGGAGTAATAATATTGAAAACGAAGAAGTCAATATCCTTCAAACCTTCAGGGTTCTTCTGAATGCCAGGGCCTGCTACTTCACCTTGAACCGCAACCCACTTGACATTCATATCGTTCATCATAAGTTCCATACGTTCTTCTATATCATACATGTCAGCTGCTTTCCAATAATTGGAATTATCTCTACCAACATTAAGATTACGACTATAGACATTGAATTTATGACCGAAAAAAGTACGTTCCATAGTATAGGATGCGCTTTGGCCGTCCACCTTTTGACTTACACACATAGGCTCTTTGTTCTGAAGAATTCCTGGAATGTTTTGAATACGAGTTTCATCAGTTTTACTTACAAGTGTTGAAAAACCACCTTTTTTACGTTTTGGATAACCAAAAATTCTATACCAAATTCTCTGAAACCAATTATATTTCTTTTTAGAAAGATTAGATACACCAATTGGTTCTTCACCTGCATATTCATCATATTTTACGATACCAAGCAATGCAGTAACGTCATCTCCTTCTTTCCAATTTCCATCCGGAAGAATAGAAATTGGATATGCAATTCCTTCAGAATAGACATTACCCATTTTCATAGTACGAATACGATTGCTACGTTTTCGCGCTTGTTCAAATTCTGGTC
>Ga0247611_10003998_pt1 | contig 20992 bp, 14 predicted proteins | sample 177DNAGHGhighgp2_FD_192422 | JGI IMG/M metagenome (GOLD analysis project Ga0247611, IMG submission 192422) | Sheep rumen microbial communities from Palmerston North, Manawatu-Wanganui, New Zealand - 1770 DNA GHGhigh gp2 | ecosystem: Host-associated > Mammals > Digestive system > Stomach > Rumen...
CATAGATGCGGACATTGAGGCGGTCGCTGCCATCGCTCTGACGCATAATGCCACAGGTGGCACCAACACTGTAGGCAGCCCCCATTTCCTCACGGATAGTTTCGAGCAGACGCATAGAAAGCACCTGACCCATCATATCGGCGACCACCTGATTCTTCAGAGTGTTCTTGATGGGAGCCTGCAGATACTGTATCATCTGTGTCTGAGGTTCCTGCATCTTACGGGTGAAGCGTGTAGTGTATGTGCCCAGACGAGTGCTGAAATGATTATCGACAGGACGGTCATTACGCTTCATGGTGGGCAAGGTAGCAATGTACTGCTCGATGTAGAGACGGATGCTGTCGTTGTCGAAGTTACCCACATAGACAAACGTGAAGTCGGAAGCATCGGCGTAGCGGTCGGCATAGATGTCGAGCACGCGACCGTAATCCACCTTATCGACACTGCCCTCCGTCAAGATTGCAAGACGTGGATTGTCGGCTCCGTAGAGAGTGGTCTGCACCGAATCGCTAAAGGCCTTCATGGGATTGGCAGCCTGATTGCGCAACAGTTCCTTGGTCTGCATAATAGTGGAAGCAGCAGCCTTGTCGTCGCGCTTGATATGTCCGAACTGGAGATAAGTGAGCTCGAACATCGTGCGGAGGTCTTTGGGAACAGCCGAACCACTGAGATATTCGCTACGGCCCGACAGTTGGGTATTCACTCCTGCCTGCTTGCCAGCCATAGCCTTGTCGAGTTCTGTCGAGGTGAAATTGCCAAGACCTGATGCAGCCTTCAATGCACCAGCCAACTCCAAATTGTACTTATCCTCTACTCCATAGCGACCAGTGCCACCATAGCTGTATGCCTTCATCAGCACCTCGTTGTCCTGGAAGTCGGTCTTCTTGAGAATGACACGAGCGCCGTTGGAAAGAGTCAGCACACGAGTACCGAACTTACCGTCCTGCTCCTTCACGAGACTACCCTTGGCGGGCAGTTCGGAAATCAGGGGTTCGTCCTTAACATTATCGACATAAGCCTCGAGTTTCATCTGCTGGGCAGCGTGAATGGCATCGAGCAACTGCTGCTCGGTGGGCTGCACATAGCCTTCCTTCTCAGGGTTGACGCTAAGTACCACGAGATTGGTGTCGCTGACACTCACCAGTCCTTTCATCATTTCACTTGGGAAGTTGACAGGAATCTGAGGAGCCACAGCGTTGTAAAGCATGTTCTCGAACTCTATACCAGGCATCGGCTCGTTGTCGAGGAAGTGACGAACACACTCGTGGATGTAGCTGCTCGTCTTTGTCGTTTCGCGGTTGTTAAAGAGAGCCTCTATCTGACTGAGGAACTCGGCACGGGCGCGACCATACTCACTGCCCGTGAAACCATGCTCTGCAGCACGATACACCTCAGCCATCACCGCCTGCACAGCCTCACTGATGCGTCCTTCCTTAGGAATGATGGTGGTTGTGAAAGCAGGACTGTTAGCAAGCAGGAAGTTACCATCCTCTACGCCAGCCTGAATGAACGGGCACTCTGGGTCGAGAGCCTTCTCTGCCAAACGCTGGTTGAGCATCTGCAATGCCATATTCTTGACAAACGACATCACCATATATGGCTGCGAGTTGCGATATTCACGGGGAATAGCCTCATCGTGCTTGTTGGATATCATGATGATGGGCAGTGTCTGCTCCTTATCGTGGTCGCTGACAACAATAGCTTCGTTGTTCTGTGGCACAGTGAAATATTCGCGCTTGGCAGGATTCTCGGGCATGGTGATGGGAGCAAACATCTGCTTGATACTCTGCTCCGTACGGTCAACATCGAGGTCGCCGACAACGATGATTGCCTGAAGGTCGGGACGATACCACTTCTCGTAGTAAGCACGCAAGGCTTCGGGCTTGAAGTTATCGACAATCTCCATCAGACCGATAGGCATACGATTACCCGGACGACTGTTGGACATCAGCTTAGGAAGCTGACGAGTGAGGATGCGCTGCATGGCACTGGTGCGCAGACGCCACTCCTCATGGATTACTCCACGCTCCTTGTCTATCTCTTTCGGGTCGAGGGTGAGGTTATGACTCCAGTCGTGCAGAATGAGCAGCACGGAATCGATGGTTGCTTCGCGAGCGGTGGGAACATTATTAATGTTGTAAACCGTCTCGTCGATGCTGGTGTAGGCATTGAGCTGTTCACCGAACTTCACGCCCAAAGTCTCAAGATAACGGATGACACCATTCTCGGGGAAGTTCTCCGTACCATTGAAGCACATGTGTTCAAGGAAGTGAGCAAGACCGCGCTGGTCGTCCTCCTCCTGTACCGAACCCACCTTCTGGGCAATGTAGAAGTTTGCCTGTCCCTTGGGGTATTCGTTATGACGAATATAATAGGTAAGTCCGTTGTCGAGCTTGCCGTAACGTGTCTTGGGTTCGAGGGGCAGAGGCTGCATTGCCTGTTCCATCCCTTGCGCCATTGTCAATGTTGCCAACGCAACAAATGCTGTACTAATTATCAATCTCAGTTTCATATCTTTTTTTATTATTTGAACTTCGTTCTAGCTTTCTCATTATCTCATTCTCTCAATCCCCTTTTCAAGAATTGCTTAAAGGCTTCAACATCCTCATTGTAGCTATATGGGGCAGCCAATGGATGTCCATCGGCATTCACCAATACATAGAAAGGCTGGGCATTGGCTCCGAACTTTGAGCGTTGCAGATAGCTCCACTTATCACCAACGGTACGCAGACGGCGTGTCTCACCACCCTCCTCCACCTCGATTGGAGCAGGCAGAGGTGTCTTATCGTCAACCCAAAGGGATATTACAACATATTCATCGTCCATCAACTGCTGCACCTCGGGATGAGTCCATACGGCTGCCTCCATCTTGCGACAGTTGACACAACCATAGCCGGTGAAATCGAGCAAAACAGGTTTCCCGTGTTCCTTGGCATAGGACATACCTTCTTCGTAGTCCTCGAAAGATTCATTTCTCTTACCTCCTACCTCATAGTTCTTACCTCCCAAAACAAAGTTTTGAGTATTCATAGGAGGAGCAAAGGCACTTACGGCCTTGCAGGGAGCTCCCCACAGGCCAGGCACCATATATAGTGCAAAGGCAAAGCTGACAAGAGCCATGAAGAAACGTGTGACCGAAGTATAGTTGTTCTCTTCATCAACCTCGTCATGAGGGAAGCGTATCCATCCTATCAGATAAGCTCCCAAGAGAGCGAAGATTACTATCCACAGACAGAGGAAGACTTCGCGGTCGAGCAGATGCCAGCCGTATGCAAGGTCTGCTACGGAGAAGAACTTCAGGGAGAAAGCCAGTTCAAGGAATCCCAATGTAACCTTTATGCAATTCATCCAGTTGCCGCTCTTTGGCATAGACTTCAGCCACGATGGGAAGAGGGCAAACAATGTGAATGGCAAAGCCAAGGCAACGGCAAAGCCGAACATTTCTATTGACGGTCCAAGGATATTGCCCTGCGAAGCCACCTCAACAAGGAGAAAACCTATGATAGGACCTGTGCATGAGAAACTTACCAGCACAAGAGTGAATGCCATAAGGAATATGCTCAGCAAACCGGAAGTCTTAGTCGCCTTGGAATCTACGGCACTGCTCCAACTGGAGGGCAGTGTTATCTCGAACCCACCCAAGAAGGAAGCGGCAAACACCAGCAACAAGAGGAAGAAGAAGATGTTGAACACAGCATTAGTACTCATTGCATTCAACGCGCTTGCACCGAACAATGCGGTGACAAGCAATCCCAGAGCCATGTATATAACGATGATACTCAGTCCATAGAGCGTCGCGTCCTTAATGCCTTTAGCCTTTTGCCCTTCGCCTTTAGCCCTCTTGAGGAAGAAGCTGACAGTCATGGGAATAATAGGCCAGACACAGGGAGTGAGCAAAGCCGCCAATCCACCAAGGAATCCCAAGAAAAATATCATCCCCAAAAACCAAGCCCCCCTCTGGCTCCCCCCAAGTGGGGAGGAACTGTTACTTGAAAAGGTCTGCAGTTCATCGATGACGGGTGTCCATAAATCCCCTTCGGGCACAGAGGGCACAGAGGATACAGAGGATACAGAGGGCACAGAGGTTGTATCCTCAACCTGCTCAGCCAGAGGGACAAGATTTTTCTCTGTGTTCTCTGTCTTCTCTGAGTGCTCTGTGGCATAATTCTTCTCTGAGAACTCTGTGTTACCTGTGAAGGCAAACTCGACATCGGCTGGAGGAATACATTGTTTGGTATTTGTATTGCAGGCTCCGTAAGTCAGGTACCCACTTACCTCATACGTCGGTTCGGTGATTACAAAACGCTGACTAAACGTAGCTTTGCCTTCCATGTACGACACTTCCATGTCGAACATCTCCTCTGCCACGCGCTTGACATTGCCAATCGCACGTAAAGCGCCCTTGGTCTTAACACCTTGTTGATGCTCAAGCGTCAGTTCGGCATTTATAGGTCCACCCTTTTTGTTATCGGTGCTGTAAACGTGCCAACCATCCTCTATATCACCGCTGAAGACAATCTCGAACTCTGTGTCGGATATCTTCTGCTGGCGCACACTGAAGTGCACTGGATTGTGCATCTGCGCAAAAGCCAGTTGACATACAAACGACACCAATAAAAAGAGGTTCCTTCTCATATTTGTATATAATCTCGCGCAAAGATACGAAAAAAGCGGCTCCCCCGAAAGGGAACCGCTAAATATTTGCAGGTTTGAACCCGATTAGAGCTGAGGACCAGCAGCAACCAGAGCCTTACCAGCCTCGTTAGTGGTGTACTTGCCGAAGTTCTTGATGAAGCGTGCAGCCAAATCCTTAGCCTTCTCTTCCCACTCGCTTGCGTTAGCATAAGTGTCGCGAGGATCGAGAATAGCGGGATTAACGTTAGGCAGAGCTGTGGGAACCTCGAAGTCGAAGTAAGGAATCTTCTTGGTCTCAGCCTTCAGGATGCTGCCATCCAGAATAGCGTCGATGATACCACGAGTGTCGGGGATAGAGATACGCTTGCCAGTACCATTCCAACCTGTGTTCACCAGATAAGCCTTGGCACCGCTCTTCTCCATGCGCTTAACCAACTCCTCGGCATACTTTGTGGGATGCAACTCGAGGAATGCCTGACCGAAGCAAGCAGAGAAGGTAGGAGTGGGCTCAGTGATACCGCGCTCTGTACCAGCCAACTTAGCTGTGAAACCAGACAGGAAGTAGTACTTGGTCTGCTCGGGAGTCAGGATGCTAACGGGAGGCAGTACGCCGAATGCGTCGGCAGAGAGGAAGATAACGTTCTTAGCCTCTGGACCTGCACTCTTGCCGTTCACCTTCTTGGCAATCTTCTCGATGTGCTCGATAGGATAGCTAACGCGAGTGTTCTCTGTTACGCTCTTGTCGGCGAAGTCAATCTTACCGTCAGCAGCTACAGTTACGTTCTCCAGCAGAGCATTGCGCTTGATGGCACCATAGATGTCGGGCTCGTTCTCTTTAGAGAGGTTGATAACCTTTGCATAGCAACCGCCTTCGAGGTTGAATACGCCCTCGTCGTCCCATCCGTGCTCGTCGTCACCGATAAGCAGACGCTTGGGGTCGGTTGACAATGTGGTCTTACCAGTACCAGACAGACCGAAGAATACAGCGGTGTTCTTACCATCCATATCAGTGTTGGCAGAGCAGTGCATAGAAGCGATACCCTGCAGGGGCAGATAGTAGTTCTGCATAGAGAACATACCCTTCTTCATCTCACCACCATACCAAGTGTTGATGATAACCTGTTCGCGGCTTGTAGTGTTGAAGGCTACGCAAGTCTCAGAGTTCAGACCCAATTCCTTGTAGTTCTCAACCTTTGCCTTAGAAGCATTGTAGATAACGAAGTTGGGCTGGAAAGCCTCCAACTCAGCCTCTGTGGGCTGGATGAACATGTTCTTTACGAAGTGAGCCTGCCAAGCAACCTCAACGATGAAGCGAACAGCCAGACGTGTAGCCTCGTTGGCACCGCAGAAAGCATCAACAACATAGAGCTGCTTGTTGCAGAGCTCCTTGATGGCGATGTCCTTAACCTTTGCCCAAACCTCTTCGCTCATGGGGTGGTTGTCGTTCTTGTAACCTTCGGTGGTCCACCATACCTTGTCGTGGCTCTGAGCGTCGTCAACGATGTACTTGTCCTTAGGAGAACGACCAGTGTAGATACCAGTCATTACGTTCACTGCGTTCAGTTCAGTGTTCTGACCCTTGTCAAAACCTGTCAGACCAGCCTTTGTCTCCTCTTCGAAGAGGAACTCGTAAGAAGGATTGTGGGCAATCACGGTGCTACCGGTGATGCCGTACTGAGTCAAATCTAATTTTGCCATAGTTTGATTTTATGATTTAAAGATTTTATGATTTAATTACGTTACACCTCATAATTCGCACAAAAGTAATGAAAAAATACGAAACACGTGCGAAGCAAGACGATTTTTCTCTTACGATAATACTATTTTTCTGCCTATGTCGCAGTTTTGAGATGCAGAGTTGGCAAAAAATTGAACATTGAACATTGAATATTGAACATTGTATTTTAATTTTTTATATCTTTGCTTCCGAAAGAATGTAACCTTAATTAATATGAAAACAATCAATCTTTCAAAAGAAAACTCAGTAATGAATCATTTCATGGCTGAATTAAGAGACAAGAGCTACCAGAAAAGCCGTCAGCTCTTCCGCAACAATATCCGTCGCATCGGTGAGGTCATGGCATACGAAATATCGAAGACTCTCGAATACAAGCCAAAGACCATCACTACCCCACTAGGAAACTCCGATACACATCTTATCAAGGATGATATTGTACTGGCAACGGTACTGCGTGCCGGTCTGCCTTTCCACGAAGGGTTCCTCAACTTCTACGACCATGCTGAAAACGCCTTCGTTTCGGCATTCCGTATGTACACCAACCGCGAACACACCGAAGTAGGAATACATACCGAATACATGGCCTCTCCCTCTATTAAAGGCAAGACGCTCATCATTGTTGACCCCATGCTGGCAACAGGCGGTTCGATGGTTGCTGCCTACGAGGCATTGCTTAAGACCGGCAAGCCCCATCAGGTGCATATCGCAAGCGTGATAGCAGCTCCCGAAGGTATAGAAATGTTAGAAAAGAACGTAGCAGAAGACGTAACCCTCTGGTGTGCCAATATAGACCCTGGCATGAACGAGCACAAATACATCGTTCCGGGCTTTGGCGACTGTGGTGATCTCTGCTACGGCGAGAAGTTATAAAAAAAAATGGAGGCTCAACGGCCTCCATTTCTCTTTTATTTATTTTACTGTCCAAATATCGTTGGTTTCAAGCAGTTCTGCGAAGGTGTGGTAAGGTTTCTTTGCCTTCACCTCCTCTATCTGTGCCTCAACGGCATCGTTGTATGTGGGAGCATCAACATCGCGAATAACGCCCAGAGCAACGGGGAATCCGTCGCCGTCGCCCATCAGGGCAAGCTTCAACTGCAGGGTGTTATCCTGACAATGAGCATCGTGTACAAGGATATCGTCGATAGTATAGCCGTCCTTGCCAATCTCAACAATCTTCAGACCGAAACCGTCCTGTACAAGACCGTATTCATTATTAGGACCGTAAACCAGAGGCTTGCCGTGCTCTACATAGATAGCATTCTTCTGACGTCCCTCCTTGGTATATACACTCTCGTGGGTACCATCGTTGAAGATGACGCAGTTCTGCAGAATCTCGCACACGGCAGCACCCTTGTGGGCATGAGCCGCCTTAAGTACAGCAATGGTGCCAGGAGCATCTGTTGCCACTGCACGGGCGAAGAAATGTCCGCGAGCACCGAAGCAGAGTTCGGCAGGACGGAAGGGATCTTCCACCGTTCCATAGGGGCTCGACTTGGAAACGAAGCCACGAGGACTTGTGGGTGAGTACTGTCCCTTTGTCAGACCGTAGATGCGGTTGTTGAGCAGAATCATGTTCAGGTCTATATTACGACGATTGGCATGAATGAAGTGATTACCACCGATAGCCAGTCCGTCGCCGTCGCCCGATACCTGCCATACATCCAGTTTGGAGTTGGCAATCTTACAGCCGGTAGCAATGGCTGCTGCACGTCCGTGAATGGTGTTCATGCCGTATGTTGCCATATAGTGTGGCAGACGACTGGAGCAACCGATACCGCTGATGACGGCAATATTCTCAGGAGCCGTACCTATCTCAGCCAGTGCTTTGTGGAACGAAGCCAAGAAGAAGTGGTCGCCACAACCCGGGCACCAACGTGGCTGCCCTTTCTTATAATCATTATTAGTGTATGCCATAGTTAGAAGAGTTTACTGAAGGATTCTACTAATTCGGAAACCACGAATGGCTGTCCTTTAACCTGATTGAACTGCTGGGGAACGAAACCATCGACATTCATGCGCAGATAGGCAGCCAACTGTCCCATGTTCTGCTCGGCAACAACGACTTTCGGATAGCGCATAAGCACCTCGGCAGTGTTCTTGGGCAGAGGACGGATGTAGCGGAACTGAGCCATTGCAACCTTCTTACCCTGAGCACGAAGCTCGTCCATAGCAGTATGCAGATGACCATATGTGGAACCGAAGCCGACGATAAGCAGCTCAGCATCGTCCTTGTCGCCCAGCACCTCAAGGTCGGGAACCTCGATGTTGTCAACCTTCTGCTGACGCAGGCGAGTCATCAGGTCGTGGTTCTCGGGAGCCGTAGAAATGGCACCGGTCTTGTTATCTTTCTCCAGTCCACCAAGGATGTGGGTGAAGCCCTCACGACCGGGCACTGCCCAATAGCGGGTACCGTTCTCGGCACGCATGTAAGGAGTCCAAGTACCCTTCAGTTCCTCGGGCACATAAGGAGGATTGATGGCAGGATATTCGTCGAGGTTGGGCAGACGGAAAGCAGCCGAACCATTGGCGATATAGGCATCTGTGAGCAGGACAACGGGAGTCATGTGTTCGAGAGCCATCTTGGAAGCCTCGTAAGCAGCATCGAAGCAGTCGGCAGGACTGATGGCAGCCATCACAGGCATTGGACTCTCACCATTACGTCCGTAGAGCACCTGCAGGAGGTCGGTCTGTTCCGACTTGGTGGGAAGACCTGTAGCAGGACCGCCGCGCTGTACATCAAGAACCACGAGGGGCAGCTCCATGATGACAGCCAAGTTCATAGCCTCGCTCTTAAGGCAGATACCAGGACCTGAAGTAGAAGTCACTGCAAGAGCACCGCCGAAGGATGCACCCAGAGCCGAAGCACAACCGGAGATTTCGTCCTCGCACTGTACTGTGGTAACACCAAGACTCTTGTGCTTCGACAACTCATGAAGCACGTCTGTAGCAGGAGTAATGGGATAAGAACCAAGATACAGCTTCAGACCGGCCTTCTCGGCAGCAGCTATGAAGCCATAGGCAGTAGCCTTATTACCAGTGATATCCATGTAACGGCCCGGCTTCTTCTCACGAGTCTCGATACGACGTACGTTCATAGCCGACGAGTGAGTATTGTGTCCGTAGTCGTAACCAGCCTGAATAACCTTGATGTTTGCCTCAGCGATGGCAGGTTTCTTGGCGAACTTCTCGCGCAGGAAGTTAAAGGCAACCTCCAAGTCGCGGTCGAACAACCAGCAAACTAGACCCACGGCAAACATGTTGCGGCACTTCAGCATTGCCTTCTGGTCCATGCCCGTATCAGCCAGCGCATCCTTGACCATAGTGGTCAGGGGGCAAGCGATTACACAGTCCGGATCTATGCCCATCTCACGAACAGGGTCGTCTGTTGTGAACTGTGCTTTCTCCAAATCCTTGGGACCAAAGGCATCAGTGTCAATGATGATGGTAGCCGTAGGCTTAGCATAGCGCAACTGTGTCTTCAGTGCAGCAGCATTCATTGCCACCAGCACGTCGCACAGGTCGCCAGGAGTATATACCTGACCTGCACCGATATGCACTTGATAACCACTGACACCTGTCAGCGAACCCTGCGGGGCACGTATGTCGGCAGGATAGTCGGGGAAGGTGCTAATACTGTTTCCTACAGTAGCTGATACCGTGGAAAAAATGTTTCCAGCCAACTGCATACCGTCGCCGGAATCACCTGAGAAACGAACAACTACGCTGTCCAGCTCCTTAATCTCCATCTCTTTTAATTTTTTATTTTTACTTTTTACCTTTAAACTAACACCAGTACCCCCGCCGGGAATCGAACCCGGATTGGCGGTTTAGGAAACCGTAGTTCTATCCATTGAACTACAGGGGCCCACCTATGAAAAAACCTCTGCAAAGGTAAAGTTTTTTTCGCATTCTCGGAAGAAAATGTTCAAAAATGTGTTCTTAAACACGATATTACGTTGCCGAGACATACATTATTAATATTATACGCGCGTATGCGTATGGAGAAAACCAAGAACGCTCAGACCTCCTCAAAGTCAACATACTCGCCTTCGTCGTCCTTGAAAACCTGCTGACGCTGAGGTTCCTTGGGCGTCTGCACATCGGGGGCGTTGCGTTTCGGTCCGAACACGTCGAAACCGAGCATACGCATCACAACTCTCACTATGCTTATTCCGAAACTTAGCACAATAAAGAAGCCGACAAGCAGCAGGGAAAGAAGACAACCGATGAACTGCATGTACGGTTATGAGGTTTTGCGGTTGGAGGCTTTGAAAACGACTATAGAAAGCAGCACGTACCACACTATCATAGCCGCAATAGAGCTGACGCCCAAAGGCAGGAAAGCAAGACAGCCCACAAGGAATATGTACTTAATACTATTATTCTGCCACGAAAGGTCCTTGAACTTCAAGGCAAACAAGGGTATCTCTGCCACCAGCAACATGCACGAAAGCAGCATGAAGAGGAAGAGGAACACAGCATTGAACTTCAGTGATACGAGGAATGCATGCTGTCCCACCACAAGGGAGCTCCAAAACAGGGCATTGGCTGGTGTGGGAAGTCCTATGAACGATGAAGTCTGACGCTCGTCGAGGTTGAACTTTGCCAGTCGGAGTGCCGAGAAAGCAGCCATCAGGAAAGCAGTATAAGGCAAGAAATCCTCGATGGGTTGGATAAATTCAGGATAGTGAACATGATGAAACAGGTGGAACAATATCGCCGAGGGGGCAACGCCGAAAGTCACGACATCAGCCAGCGAATCCAGTTCCTTACCGATGGGCGAAGAGACATGCAGGAGTCGTGCCACCATACCATCGAAGAAATCGAACACGGCACCAACGATAATCATCACTATAGCCCAGCGATAGTTGCCATAGAAGGCAGCACCTGTAGCCATGCAACCGCACATAAGGTTGCAGCATGTCAGTGAATTAGGAATATGCTTCTTTATCATTTCAGTTTTGCAATTACGGTTTCGTTACCCGTGGTCTTGTAGCCCAGACCTACACAAGGCGAGGCCGACAGGGGCAGATAGACATCTACACGCGAACCAAGCTTTATGAAGCCAAGATGTTCGTCAATCTCGTACTCCATTCCTTCCTCCAGATAAGTCACCACACGACGAGCCATAGCTCCTGCCACCTGGCGCACGAGGACCTCTTCTCCTCCGGGCGTTTCAATAACAATGGTGCTACGTTCGTTCTCGATGCTGGACTTGGGAAGCCATGCAGCATTGTGATTGCCGTCGTAATGGCGTACATATTTCACAAGTCCGTCAACGGGAATCCAGTTGGCGTGAACATTGAAGGGGCTCATGAAGATGGAAATCATCAGACGGCGGTCGTGGAAATACTCGTTCTCTTCCGTTTCCTCCACCACTACCACCTTTCCGTCGGCAGGAGCCACCACAAGGTCTGTGGTGTCGAGCTCGAATTTACGGATGGGACAACGGTAGAAGTTCGCAATCATCACATAAATAAAGGAACTAACCGACGTAACCACGATGAACGGAATGCGCGACTCGAAGCAATAATACAGGCAACCACAAAGGGCAGCAATGAAGATTCCGGAAGTCACAAGGATGTGAGTACCCTCGCGATGCAGTCTTATCTCACGGATTTTACGTAGTTTTCTTAGTCTTTGTCCCATGCGAACATTACGGAGGCGAGTTGATTACCCGCCTTTAACGAAACAAAGTTAACACTTTCATTTCAATATACAAAGAAACGAGCTATAAATTGTTCCATTTTACTTATTTGTAATACAAAATAGTCGTGTAAAGTTGGTTTTTCCGTCAAAGAAGTGTACCTTTATGCTCCAAAATTACGTTCAGTCACACTATATGCAAGATTTCGTACATCTTCATGTTCATACACAATACTCTCTACTCGACGGACAGGCGAGTATCCCCAAGCTGTTGAAAAAGGCCACAGCCGACGGTATGCGCGGCATGGCGGTTACCGACCACGGCAATATGATGGCAATAAAAGAGTTCACCAACGCCTGCAAGAAACTGAACAAAGAAAGGAAAGAGCAGGGACTGGAGCCGTTCAAGCCTATAATCGGCTGCGAGATGTATGTGGCGCAGAACAGCAAGGACTCGAAGAACAAAGAACTTGGAGATGCCATCCGCTACCACCTCATAGTGCTGGCGAAGAACGCTGTCGGCTATCACAACCTGATAAAGCTTGTTTCGCGTTCGTGGATAGACGGATTCTACGGAAAACCGCGTACCGACCACTCCGACATAGAGCAATTCCACGAGGGACTCATCATCTGTTCGGCATGTATTGCCGGCGAGGTGCCTCGCTACATCCAGAAGGGCGACATAGCAGGTGCCGAAGCAACTATAGAATGGTATAAGAACATATTTGGCGACGACTATTATCTGGAGATTCAACGCCACGAGGTGAAGAACCCCAACCAGCGTGCCAACAGAGAGACCTTCCCCATACAGCAGCAGGTGAACAAAGTGATACTGGAACTTGCGCAGAAGCATGGCGTGAAGGTGGTGTGCACCAACGACGTGCACTTTGTCGATGAAGACGACGCAGAAGCCCACGACCGTCTGATTTGCCTCTCCACCAACCACAACATGAGCGACCCCGACCGCATGCTCTACTCAAAACAGGAGTGGTTCAAGACTACGGCCGAGATGAACGAGATATTTGCCGACGTGCCCGAGGCATTGGCAAACACGCTGGAAGTGCTCGACAAGGTGGAGATTTACGACATCGACCACAGTCCCATCATGCCCAACTTCGAGATTCCCGAGGAGTTCGGCACCGAGGAGGAATATCACAAGAAATTCACCGACCAGCAGTTGTTCGACGAATTCACGCGCGACGAGAACGGCAACGTCATCATGAGCGAAGAGGCTGCCCAGAAGAAGATAAACGGCATGGGAGGCGTGGAAAAACTGTATCGCCTGAAGCTGGAAGCCGACTACTTGGCGCATCTCACCTTCATCGGTGCCAAGAAGGTGTATGGCGACCCCGTGCCCGAGGATGTCATGGAACGACTGAAATTCGAGCTTCACGTAATGAAATCGATGGGTTTCCCGGGCTACTTCCTCATCGTACAGGACTACATCAATGCGGCACGCCACGAGCTTGATGTCAGCGTAGGTCCCGGACGTGGTTCGGCAGCCGGCAGTGCCGTAGCCTACTGTTTGGGAATCACCCAGATAGACCCCATCAAATACGACCTGCTGTTCGAGCGTTTCCTCAATCCCGACCGTATCTCATTGCCCGATATCGATGTCGATTTCGACGACGACGGTCGTGGCAAGGTGCTCTCATGGGTGACACAAAAATACGGCGAGAGCAAAGTTGCTCACATCATCACCTATGGCACCATGGCAACAAAACTTGCCCTGAAGGATGTGGCACGCATAGAACAGTTGCCGCTCGACGTGGTGAACAGGCTCTGCAAACTTATTCCGGACCGCATGCCGGAGGTTAACGGCAAGGCCTTGAAAATGAACCTTCCCAACGTCATCAGCATAGTGCCGGAACTGCAACAGGCAGAGAACTCGCCAAATCCGGTACTTTCCAACACCATAAAATACGCCAAGAAGCTGGAAGGCAACGTGCGCAACACCGGTGTACACGCCTGCGGTGTCATCATCTGCCGCGACGATGTCAGCGACTGGGTGCCCATCTCCACTGCCGAAGACAAAGAAACAGGCGAAAAACTGCTCTGCACGCAGTACGAAGGTTCCGTCATCGAAGACACCGGCTTGATTAAGATGGACTTCCTGGGACTGAAGACTCTGAGCCAGATAAAGGAATGTCAGCAGAACATACGCGACAGTCTTGGCATAGAGGTGGACATGGAAAAACTGGACATCAACGACCCTGCCACATACCGACTGTATTGCGACGGCAGAACGATTGGAACATTCCAGTTCGAATCGGCAGGAATGCAGAAATACCTGCGCGAACTGCAGCCCTCCACATTCGAGGACCTCATAGCCATGAACGCCCTATATCGTCCGGGGCCAATGGACTATATCCCCGATTTCATCGATAGAAAACAGGGGCGCAAGCCTGTAGAGTACGACATACCATGCATGGAGAAATACCTGAAGGATACATACGGCATCACTGTCTATCAGGAGCAGGTCATGCTGCTCAGCCGCCAATTGGCAAACTTCACCCGAGGCGAGAGCGACACCCTGCGTAAGGCCATGGGTAAGAAACTGAAGGACAAGCTGGACCACATGAAGCCGCAGTTCATCAGTCAGGGACAAGCCAACGGACACGATCCGAAGATACTGGAGAAGATATGGGCCGACTGGGAGAAGTTCGCATCCTATGCCTTCAACAAGAGTCACGCCACATGCTATTCGTGGGTGGCATACCAGACGGCCTTCCTGAAAGCCAACTTCCCTGCCCAGTTCATGGCTGGCGTTATGAGCCGTGCAAAGGATATCGGCGAGGTGACGAAACTCATGAACGAATGTAAAGGCATGGGAATAGCCACTCTGGGACCGAATATCAACTACAGCCGTCACAAGTTCAGCGTTGACCCCGAAGGCAACATACGCTTCGGACTGAACGCGATATCTGGCTTGGGCAGCAGTGCCGTGGATGCCATCGTCAACGAACGCGAAGCAAATGGCCTGTACAAGGACATCTTCGACTTCGTAAAGCGCGTCCCCATGGGAATGGTGAAACGCAGCGGCCTCGAATGTCTGGTGCTGAGCGGTGCCTTCGACGATTTCTCCAGTCAAATCACCCGCGAGCAGTTCTTTGCCAAGAACCACAAGGGCGAGGAATTCATCGACACCCTGACGAAATTCAGCGTGCAATACCAACAGACCGAACAGGAGGCCAAGTTCTCACTCTTCGGTGACTTGAATTCCGTAGAAATCACCATTCCACCGATTCCCGTAGCACCGCCTTGGAGCACACTGGAACGACTGAACAAGGAAAAGGAGAAGATTGGCATCTACCTCTCCGCTCACCCTCTCGACGACTATGCCGTGATACTGAAACATGCCTGCAACATGCACATGAACCAGATGGAAGCGAAGGAACAGTTCGCAAACAAAGAGGTTCATTTCGGTGGCATCGTCACCGGCATCCGCAAGGGAATGTCGAAACGCGGCCTGCCCTACGGAATAGTGACGATAGAGGACTATGAAGGTTCCGGCGAACTGCCGCTGTTCGGCAACGACTGGGCAACATGGGGCAGCTATATGGACATCGGTAACACGGTGTACATCACAGCCCGTGTGCAGCCCCGTCAGTACCAGCCCGACCGTCTGGAGCTGAAGATTGGCAGCATAGAGTTCCTTGCCAATGTCAGGGAGACACTGCTGAAGAGCATCACCATAGCCTTCCACCTCGAAGACCTCGACGAGGATTTCGTGTTCGCCCTTGCCAACTACGCGAAGAACAACCCGGGCAACACACAACTCCTGTTCCACGTCACGGAGGTTGGCAAGCGCATAAGCCTGCAGACAGTTTCCACGCAGTACCACATCAACATCACAAACGAACTGCTTGAAATGCTCGACAATAATCAATCACTAACCTATAAAATCAATTAAGTTATGGCATTACAAATCACAAGTGCAAACTTTCAGGAGCTGCTGGCAGCCGGCAAGCCCCTCGTTATCGACTTCTGGGCCACATGGTGCGGTCCCTGCAAGCGTCTCGGTCCCACCATCGAGGAACTGGCAGCAGAGTATGAAGGCCGTGTAAACATCGGCAAGTGCGACGTGGAGGAAGACGAAGACCTGCCAATGCAGTTCCAGGTCAGCAGCATTCCCACCATCGTGTTCTTCAACAAGCAGGGTGAAATGTTCAAGCGCCTCACAGGTCTGCAGACCAAAGCCACCCTCGCCGAAAACATCAACCAACTCCTCTGATTATGGCTGATTTTGAAGACGAGTTGCTACAAGATGCTGAAGACGATGCCCGCACCGTCGAATACATCAAGACTCACCTACCCCAGGAACTGAAGGATAAGTTCAGCGAAGAAGAGCTCTACTATTTCCTCGATTCCATCGTGGAATACTACGCCGAGAGCGGCATTCTGGATGCAGAGCCCGACAAGGACGGCTGCATCGAAATCGACATGGAAGCCATTGCCCAGCACATGGTTAAACAGGCCAAGAAGGACAAAATGGGCGACTACGATGCCGATGACCTCCGCTGGATTGTCGAGGCCGAAATGGATTACGCCGAACAGCAAGAGTAATGATGAAAGCCTACTTTCAGTCATTACCGAGTCGTGAGGCGCAAAGACAAAGTCAATACGCCGAACAGCAAGAATGAGAAAAAAGCAGCGGTCCGCACGGGTCGCTGCTTCGCTTTCTCATTTTCTCATTCTTAATTCTTAACTCTTAATTTAATACCAGTCGCTGGTGAGGTGCGGGTCGGAGAGACCTGCGAGAATGAAGCCCGTGTTCAGCGAACCGATAGGGACTGCCGAGGGCGGACAGCCACATTCCACGCACGTCATTGCCGCCAGCATGTCCTTAGCCTCCGGGCAGTCGATGGTTCCCGTGGCAGCCTTCAGGTTGTCGATGAAGGGTTTCAGGCGCTCGTCGTACTCCTTGCCGTAGTGCCCGAACACGGGGATATCGCTTCCCAGTTCCTCCTCGGGTATCATGGCCAGCGAGAGGCGCGAAATGGGGCCGTCGGTCACCACGTAGCGGAAGTAGCGCAGGGCCTTTGCCGTAGTGGTGTTGGCGTTCCAGTTGAGGTGCAGACATCCGTCGCCCATCACGCTCTGTGTACTGGCACGGTCGGCTCCGAAGTCGTTGCCCTCGTCGTCGCACTGCTTCATCACTGTAAACTGGTTGCCGCGTCCAGTGGCAGCCTCCACCTTGTCCCACTGCTCCAGCACCTTCAGTCACGCCTTCAAGCAGCGCACAGGCCAAACCGTCACCTCCTGGATGCGCGATGCCGACCAGTAATGTTTTTTCCAGTTTTTGTCTTAAGCATATTCATTGTGAATTCTTACCCCTCGCCCCACAAAAAAGCATGTGCCTGAGAGTCAGACACATGCTCTTTATTATCTATTATTTCTAATTTACCTATTCCGCATTTCCCTGGCTGACGCCGCTCTCTTCCAGAGGGATGTTGCCGCCAGTGATCTCGATGGTGATGGAAGCCGTGGCTGCGGGGTTCTCCTTCGAGGTGCAGGTGATGGTCACGGTGCCGTTCTTAATCGGGGTCAGCACACCGTTGGCGTCGATGGTAGCGATGCTGGTGTCGTCAACGCTCCATATCACGTCAGTCTCTGTGATGTAGGCAGGAGTGAACACAGCGCCGAGCTTATAGTTCTCGCCCACAGCATACTTACCGCCGGAGGTGGTGGGGATGTTGATAGCCAGACTGCCGGCAGTGGGACGAGTCACCACATACACAGGAGTATAGGCTGTCTGGTACGAACGCTCATTCTCGCTATATACGAGCGACAGGCTGTAGTCCTTGCTGCCGTCGAAACCACTGGGAGTAGCGGTAACGGTCAGCGTACCCTTGGTGTCATTGCCTGCTGCGGCAGTGACTGTCATGGCGGCACCGTGCTGTGTCACGAGCTGCAGACGTGTGATGTCTGCTGCCAGTGTGCTTGCCAATGCCTTCGGCTCCACCTCATAGATGATGGTGGTAGCAGTGGGCTGGTCCACGGTGATGTTAACTACACCCTCCTCGGTCTGGAACACCACGCTGTTCAGTTGCGAAATGGTCTGGTTGTTGTAACTGCGCAGAGCGTCGTTCTCGGCACCCAGCTTGTCAATGTCGTCCTGATAGTCTGTACAGGACACTACGCCCATCATCATTACGGGCATCATCAATGCAAAAAATACTTTTTTCATATTGGTTGTTGTTTTTATTGTTTTTCTTCTTTAGGAGTTAAAGGAAGTTAGAGGAAGATATGTGGCTGTCGCCACGAAGATATAGGACGTTACATTTGTCCTCTATCTCCTTCTATCTTCTTTTATCTCCTTTTATCTCCTTCTTATTTTCCAATGGTTATCGCTACTGCGGCGCGGTCCTCGCGGTTGTCACCCTTGCCACGCTCGCCCTTACCCTCGGTCTTGATGCGCGAAGCATCGACGCCACGGGCCACGAGAGCCTTCTTCACGGCATTGGCACGCCATAGCGAGAGTTTCTTGTTGTACTCCCACTTACCGGTACGACTTGCCCAACCTGTCACGGTGAGGTTCTTGTCGGGATGTGCCTTCATGTAGTTGGCAATCTCGTCAATCTTCGACTCCTCGGAGGCCTGCAGGCGTGCCGAATTGAAGCCGAAGTACACCTTCACTTCCGACATTGCGGGTTCCACTACGGGCTCGGGCTTCTTCTCCTCTACCACGGGCTTCTTCTCCTCCACCACGGGCTTCGGTTCCACCTTAGCCTTCGTCTCTTCCACTACGGGCGTCGGCTCCTCCACCACTACGGGCTGCGGCTCCTCTATCTTGATGTGCTTGCGGGTCTTGCCCAGCGCAATCTTCACGCCGAAGAGCAGGTTCTGCTGCCAGTCCACCTTGTCCTTACCTTTCTTCGAGTTCCATTTGTCGGGCAGGATGTTGGCGTTGTATTCCAGTCCCAGTGCCACACGCTCCGAGACATCGAACTCCACACCGCCACCCAGACGACCTGCGGGGAACAGCTTCGTGCCGTCCCACAGCTTCTGGAAACCGCCGTTAGCAAGGGCTGGAATGCCCGTGCTCTCGTTGATGGCTTTCAGAGCTACTGCATCGTCGTTGTTGAAGCCGACGTTCATACCGATACCGGCCAGTCCATACACGTTCCACTTGCGCTTGGGGTTCCAGCCCCAAATCAAGTTGGTCAGCGACACCGTAGCGTCGAGGTTTGCCTGCACGTAGTTCCATTTATACTCTGCCACGGGGTGAGTCTGCCAGTTGCGGCCCTCCCAGCCCGACGCACCGAGGCGCAGGCCGAAGACCGGCGTGAACTGACGGCCCACGCTCAGCGCGGCAGCAGGCGACAGCAGCTTCGAGAACTTGGCCTCGCCCACGTGGTAGCCCACGCCCACCTGGGGCTGGACGAACCAGTGAGGCTTGAACGCCACCGAGTCCCTCTGTGCCTGTGCTGGCGTAGCTCCTACGAGAGCCACCGCCAGTGCGAACAGCATTATTATTATCTTTCTTTTCATAGTTTTATCTTTTTTCTAGAAGTTAGAGGAAGTTAGAGGAAGATATTTTATCTCCTTCTATCTCCTTCATTACTTCACTATCACTTTCTTACCGTTGTGGATATACATTCCCTTCGTGGGCTTAGCAACGCGGCGACCGCTCAAGTCATAATAATTGTCAATTGTCAATTGTCCATTGTCAATTGCGCGAACGCCAGTCGCGCTGTCGTCGATACCAAGCACGAGCGAGCGGGCTCCGGCCTGCTCATCGCCCAGGTGCAGCACAGCCTTGCCGGCAGGCACCTTCACCTCGTTGCCCTCAGCCAGAATGGCGTGGAACTCGTTGTTCTGCAGCACGAAGTAGTGACCGCTGTCGTAGTGCTTCTTCTCGATGACGGGCTCCAGACAGTTCTTCTGACCATAGTCCTTGTTGTCGCTCGTTGCCACGGGCATACCGCTGGCAATGCGTCCGCTGTAAGCCACCAGGTCGTAGCTCTGTCCGGCTGTGCCGAGCAGCAATACGCCGTTGTTAGCCTTCACGATGCGCTCGTTGCCGTACTTCAGTTGGTCTTCAGGAACAATCTCCGTAGCCACCTCGGCAGTGTTCTTCACCTGCACGGTATATACGTCGATGCCGGCGGGGATCACCACGTCACAACCGGTACCCAGTGTCCAGTACTTGTTCACGGGAGTCACGGTGCAAACCACCTTCGCGCCCTCGTAGTTGCTCTGCAGTGCAGCCATAAGTGCATAGTCGTCGAGCAGAGCCAGCGTGGTGTGGATTGTTGCCAGGCTTGGGAATGCGCCAGCCTCCACCTCGATAGGCTTCTCCGTGTCGGGCATAACAATGTCGGTTACGTTGTTCATGTTAGCCATGGCGTTTGCGCCTACGCTCACCACGTTCCAGCCATTGATGGTCGAAGGAATCGTTACGGTGAGGTTGTCGCCCGAAGGTGTACCCTCGGTAATCTCGTCGATCTGCAGTTCCTTCTTCACGCGGTCTACTACGGTCACCGTCATGTCGATGTCGTCAACCTTCTCTTCCGTCTCGGTCTTCTCGCCTTCGCCGTCAACCACTTGGTCCTTGATGACGAAGTCTGCCGTTACGCTGCCCTGGAAGTTGGTCTTACCCGTTACGGTGACGGTGTACGTGCCCGGCTCGGTCTGTGTGTTGCCCTCTACCTCGTACTGTTCGGCAGGAACAATCAGATTGCCGGCCTTCACCTCAGCGATGCCTGCTGTCTGAGCCACAGGGCCGAAGAGGTTGTACTGGAACTCTGTCTGAGCCAGTGTTACGCTGGTCAGCGTAGCGGGCTTGATGGTGAACGAAGCCGTCTGCGTGCCGGTGTAGTTGCCCTTACCGGTTGCAGTCACCGTGGCGGTGCCGGCGTTCGTGTTGGCGGTGTAAGCCAGCGTGTAGTCGGTGCCCTCGACAAGAACGGCTGAACCGTCCTTCACGGTCACGGTCGGGGTCTTGGCGGTGCCGTCGTAGGTGTATTC